>Ga0111175_1004_pt1 | contig 51487 bp, 36 predicted proteins | sample DeeMarSWOR324_28_FD_80228 | JGI IMG/M metagenome (GOLD analysis project Ga0111175, IMG submission 80228) | Bacteroides sp. SM23_62
TTAAGTGGAGTGTAAAAATGAAAACAATTAATAGTATTTTATTTATTTTTATCTGTATCATATCAAATCATTCCTGTATTGAGCACAGGGATAGTCTAGAAGAAATTAAAGCATACAAACCCGATGATGAATATTTTAAAGCCAGTTTAGTTAACCTACATTTTATTATAGAAACTTCTCCGATTAACAAAGTTGATACAGTATTCAAACAGCTGATTTCAAGCCATGATTTACCCGTTAGTGCCAACGGATGTCAAAACGGTGTTTATATTGGTGAATCACCCTATGATGCTTACGATTACAGACATTGGGTCAAAATCGAAATTAAAGATGAAAGAATTATATCTATTGATTATAATGAAATTCATAAATCTGGAACAGGTAAGCAGGAAGATGAATCCTATTGCAAGAAGATGAGTGTCACCGGAACCACGCCGGCTATAGCTTATCCAAATTTAGAAAATCAGCTGCTCGAGAAACAAAATATGATGTCTGTGGATGCGGTTTCAGGAGCTACTTATTCTCTGTATAGGCTTAGATATGCGGTGACCCTTGCTCTAATGCAGGCCAGGATTGCTAAGCAATTATAATCCGCATGTTAAAGCCGATCTTAACAGAGTGAAATGGGAATTCGAATTAATCTGCAAAAATATATTACTTTATTATGTCCCTTAAAATCACCTCGAGCTAATGATGATAAGGAACTACTTAAAGATAACCTTTCGTAAATTTTACAAATATAAATCGTATTCGCTTATCAATATTTTCGGGCTATCTCTCGGTATATTGTGCAGTATATTGATTTTCTCATATATAGGATATGAACTTTCTTATGATGGTTACCATAAAAATGCAGATAATATTTATCGCATAGTATCCCGCAGAACATCGATGGGCAAGACAGTAGAACTTGCACTGGCTCCTGCTCCTATTGGTCCGACCATGATCAAAGATTTTCCTGAAGTGGTCGATGCAGTTAGATTTAGCCCCACCGTTAGAAGAGCATTCCGTTATAAAGATAAGAAATTCTTTGAGACAGGGGTACTTTATGCAGATCAATCTGTCTTTAACGTGTTTTCTTTTGATTTAATTGAAGGTGATCCAAAAACGGCACTGGAAGTTCCTTTCACCATGGTATTAACAGAAAAAACAGCTCACAAGTACTTTGGGAATGAGAGTGCAGTGGGAAAAGTAATAAAATGGGATAACAAACATGATTATCAAATTACGGGTGTTGTGAAAGATCCTCCACCAAATTCACATTTTACTTTTAATGTTCTTGCATCTTTTTCAACGTTTATAAAATACGATCCCAGAATAGGTTCATGGAGAGGCGGCAGCTTTCAAACCTATTTGTTATTACAGAAAAATACCAGGTATGAAGAATTTGAGCAAAAAATGACCGACTTTAATAAAACTTATCTCGGACCTATATTAAAGGAAATGGGTGTTGAGTTACAAACATTTCTGCAACCTCTCAAAAGTATACATTTACTTTCTCATCTTGAGTATGAATTAAGTACAAACAGCGATATTCGTATTATCTATGTTCTAGTAGCAATTGCCATAGCAATATTACTTATAGCGTGTATAAACTTTATAAATCTGGCAACGGCCTTTTCATCAAGCAGATCAAGGGAAATTGGATTACGAAAAGTTCTCGGAGCGGAGCGAAAGAAACTGGTTTTTCAGTTCTATAGTGAAGCTTTCGTTTTCACCATAATATCATCGATAATCGCCATCGCAATGGCATGGCTTATTTTACCCTATTTTAACATCCTCGCGAATCGGGAAATCTCCATAACTCACTTTCAGATACCCTACCTGGTTGTTAGTTTTCTAGCAATAGTCCTATTTGTTGGATTTTTCGCCGGTAGTTACCCTGCTTTCTACCTTTCAGCATTGAGCCCTGTCTCAGGTCTCAGAGGAAATGATCAAAAAGGATCACAGAATGCATTGCTTCGTTCAATATTAGTTATTTTTCAATTCTCTGTTTCCATCATCTTAATCATCTCTACTATTATTATCTTTAAGCAACAGAAATTTATGAGGGATAAAGATCTCGGTTTCAATACGCATAATTTATTAGTTATTGCTCTTCAGAATGACAATGTGCGCTTTGGGCTTGAATCATTTAAAAACGAATTGCTCAATATTAAAGGTGTTGTGAGCGCCGGAGCTTCCACCATGGTTCCTGGGGAAATATATTTGTTTAACGTCGATGTGTACCCAGAGGGATTTTCTGGAGGCCAGGGGTTCAGAATGCAAAATTTTTATATCGATCATGATTTCTTAAATACCTTTGAAATTGAAATTACACAAGGACGAGGTTTTCTAAAGGAAATAACAACGGATGCCACAGACGCTGTGATGATCAATGAAACAGCCGCTAAAAAATTGGAATGGGATCAACCGATAGGTAAAAATATTGAAATACCCTCCCCTTTTTCAACAGAAATATACAAAAAGACAGTTATCGGGGTATTCAGGGATATTCACCAGAGGACCCTATATTCGGTGGTTGAACCAACGTTTATTGAATATGTACGTACTGAGGGGGCCATTGAAAACAGAGCACGCAGGCTCACTATTCGCTTGAATGGCAATGATATCTCAAAGACTATGAAAACCATCGAGCACAAGTGGTATGATATGTTTCCGGATCACCCCTACTATTCCTTTTTTCTCGATGAATATTTTGCCAGTCTACATCAAACTGAAGAAAGATTGGGCAGTATATTTAGAACCTTTGCCATATTAGCTGTAATTATCGGATGTCTTGGTCTATTTGGATTAGCTTCCTTTATAACTGAAAGACGTACAAAGGAAATTGGAATCAGAAAAGTAATGGGATCGACGGTTGGTTCTATCGTATTTCTGCTCTGCAAAAAATTTATTTTTCTGATCATAATTGCGAATATAATTGCTTGGCCCGCTGCTTTCTATATAGTAAAAAAATGGCTCCAGAATTTTCCCTATGCAGTAAGTATTGATGTAGGCACATTTATTTTTACAGCTATTCTTACTATGTTTTTCACATTATTAACCGTGGGATATCGTATAGTTAAAGCTGCTCGTAAAAATCCAGTCGTATCACTACGCTATGAATAGTATTTTCCCATAAGATTAAGAAGCAAATATCAGGAACTAAGTAATTCTTATAATAAGAAATAATTTAGGACTTGAGAAACAGCTGCTTATTTCATGTTTGCCTCTTTTTTAACTGTTCCAGATAATAGGCCCATCTACTATCACAGGCCGGGCATGTTCCAAAATCACAAAGCAATTTATCTGGATGAGTACTAAAAAACGACAGGCCATCTTTTAGCAGCTTTTGTAGCGACAAATAATAGCCATGTAATTCTCCATATGAAAAAGTACTGATCTGGTGCTCCTGAAGCAAAAATGTTTCAAAATTCTTATAGGATTTGCTGCAGCCGGGTACTTCAATCAGTTTTTGTTCTCCGTTTGTCGAAATAGCAGTCGGTTCTACACCTAAATGTTCCCAGGGCGAATAGCTGATCCAGGGTAATTTTGCCTTTATCTCGATATAATGCCCAAAACTTAAAGCCTTGAAATCCGCTCCTAACAATAAAATATAGGCTTCCTGCTGCTGAGCTAGCCACTCCAAAACACTACCGGCGCCTAAAGGACTGATGGGAGCATTACTTTTATCAATATATTTTTTTACAATTCCCCACAAACAGAAGGAATGAGTTGGTGATGCCGTGCGAACCACACCTCTTGTATTTCTAAATACTTCACTAATTGCTCCAACCTTACTGTGGGATCTTTTTTGGTCATATATTTCATTCCTCCCTGTATTTTTTTTAAAACAGTAAGTAAAAGCAGGTATAATCAAAGATCCGTTACCATTTACCAACAATTTCAGGGTATTGATAACATCACCCGGTTTAATACCCGGAAATGCAGCACGTATCCGACGGAATGAACTGTGGAGCATTAAATGTATCCCCGCTGTGATTCCCAAAGATTTTAAGAAGTCATAAAGTGACATTGTATTTCAGCAAGTTGTTAAGCACTTCATGAGAAGAGTGAAGTCCTCAGTGATAATAGCACACCAACCTTCAATTCCAAAACAAATATTATTTCTCATATTATTAAAATTAAGAGTAGGGATTTATAACATAATTTACAATATAATTCTTATCTGCAAAACAGGAATAAAAGCCAGTACCTGCTATGTATAAAACTGTTTTGTATTTATAATGCAACACTTCTCCTTAAAGTAACGTATTTAAAAGTAGGTTCGGAAGAATCATGCACATTTTAAAGTAGCCGAAAGGAGGTACCTAATGTGTAAGTTAAAAATTTTGTTTGTTCCCCTTCTGGCTAGCATTTTAATCGGTATTGGCCTTGCACAGGAAGAGGATATGGATTGGAAAGGCTACAACGATAACCTGCTCAGGTTTTTAAGATCGAACGACGATAGCCTAAAGATCCTAGCTATGCAAAGCATCATCTTACACGGTGACAAAGTAAATGTTAACCAGGAGGTTTATACCATTTACAATATCTACCGTTCGCATAAGAATGAGAAAGTGAGACAGTTGGCACTGGTTGCGCTTTACAAGATCAACAATGTGTGGGTCCTGAAAAATCTGATTAAAGACTATTACAAGGAAACTAACCTTGTTATACGTGGCCAAATTGCTTCTATATTGAAAGAAAATCCTGTCTTATATGCCGTCCGCTAATATACAGCTACGATAGAAATAATTAAAAACCTGCATACCTAACTATGCAGGTTTTTTATTTTTATCCCATTATCTTCTTTAACAAAGATTTAACGATCCCCTCATATTTTTTTACCACTAATACCGAAGTGGGAGAATAGCGGGCCACTTTCTCCGATATTTCTCCAAACAACATTTTACGAAAGAAGGGTTCTTTGGCAGCCCCTATCACTACCAGATCAAATTCTCGGCTTGCTTTGGCGATTCCTCCCGCAATAGATTGGGATCTAATTAATTTTTTTTGTTTTACTACAGACTGATCCAGATGCATCAGTGTTTCATCCATACGCTGGTCGCCAGCTTCTATTTCTTGAGTTTTATCCTCACCATCTTCTGCTAAAACATAGCCGGCGGTTACGGACATTTTCATTTCTTTTGCTATTGCATTCAAAATATCTGATGCCAGTATCGCATTCGGACCACCTGCGGTGGGCAACAAGCATTTACCCATATCCCCTGTTTGTTCGATTTTCACCACCATTAAATCACAAGGTGCAAAGCGAATGATGCGGTCTGCAACTTCACCAAAGATACGATCTCGGGCATTGGTAAAACCCTTCCACCCTATTAATAAAAGGCTGGCACGATGGCGTTCAGTCGCAGCTAAAATTCCATCAGAGGCATTATGAGCAATTACCACCTCTGTACTCAGATTAAAACCAGATTCCGAAGCATACTTTTTCGCTTTGTTCAGGAGAGATTCCTTATGATGGGCAAAGCGCATACCCTCATGAATGGGGATTTGTCTGGGAACTTCCACCACACTAATAGCTATTAGTCGTATATTGCGCTGTTTAGCAACCGGATACCCCAAATTGAGAAGTTGCTCCACATTGTCGGGATTGTATAAAGCGATGATTACCGATTGTTCCTGGTCAGCTTCTGGACCATAAGAGCCAGGTAACAAAACCTGAGCTTCTAAAACAGCCGCTCTTTTTTCAAAAACAGCGTAATAAAGAAGGAGTCCAAAAGCAATCCACCCTGCGGTGACATACCAGGCTATGGGCTGAAATTTAAATTGATAGAGAGCCAGAAATACGTTCAGGATAAATCCCAATACGGGAATTGCAGGATAAAGTGGTACACGATATCTTCTTGGAATTTCGGGATATTTTCTTCTCAGGGCTATTACCGATAAATTAACCAGTGCAAAAGTAAGAAGAAAGATAAGACTCGCAGCAGAACCCACCGCTTCAATAGGCAGCGTGAGTGCCATGCTCAACAAGATAACACCGGTTGTGAAAATTGCTACGTGAGGAGTTCGCCTTTTGAGGTGAATCTGTGAAATTTTTTTCGGCAACCACAAATCCCGACCCATTGAGAAGGCAACGCGGGAAGCTGCCATAACCGTCGCATTAAGTGCCGACATTGTTGAGAGTAAACCTCCAAAGACAATAATCGCCACTCCAATAGCAGGCATAAAATCTTCCGCAGCTCGAACAATGGCTGTCTCTTTAAATCGGCCTAAAAATTGCCAGGTAGGTTCATCGCCGCGACGCAATGCCGTAAGAGATACAAATAAAATCAGTAAATATATAAGCACTGTAATTCCCAATGCAATAAAGGTAGCTCTGGGGATATTTTTTTCAGGATTTTTGATTTCTTCAGCAACGGTTGCGATTAAGTCGTATCCTTCGAAAGCAATAAAGGTGAGACCCATGGCGACCAAAACACCTCCAAGACCGGCTGGGAAAAAAGGCATCAGGTTAGTGAAGGTGTAGTCTGTCGTTTCAGACAGTTGCTTTATTCCAAAAAATATAAAAATACATAATATAACAATTTTCGATAGAGTCAGGATATTTTCAGTCTTGCCGGTTACTTCAGTGCCCCGAACATTTAACAGTACGAACATAGTACCAATAAGAATGGTTATGATTAAGATAGCTGAATGTTCACCAACTACCTGCAATAGCGGTGTAGTTATATCTGGAAGGTACTTAATAAAAAACTCCCAGAAGTATCCCGCAAAACCAAGAGCATATAGGCTACATGCCACTGTGTAGGCAAACCATAGCATCCAGCCGGCGATAAAGCCCGTTGCTCCGGGAAAAGCCATACGAACAAAGGAGTATCCGCCCCCTGCGCGGGGAATTGCAGAAGCAAGCTCCGCATATGCGAAGGCGGTAAGCAAGGTAACCAGACCATTTAAGGCAAAAGCCAGAATAGCTGCTGGACCAGCTTCACCCGCTGCTATTCCGGTTAAGACAAATATACCTGCACCAATCATTGCCCCTATGCCAATCATAGTGGCATCAAATAAACCGAGATCCCGGGCAAAGGTGGCCTGATTCGTTTTTGCGGAAGTTCTATCTAAAGCCATTTATCTTTCAATAAAAGAAAGCAATAATGTGATTCCCCGTAATGAGATTCCTGCATGCACCGCAATGACATCTAGAAATGAATTATATCGATTTCCCAGCAACCCAAAAAATGGCGTTTTGTATCAATTTACGATAACTTTCTTCTTGATAAGCGTGGTGGTCATGTCCTAATAATATATAAACGATTTTTGAATTTTGGTATTTATGGGCCCAGGCTACATACTCAGCACAATCAGTATGGGACACAGTGAGTAAAGGCTGGACACTCGGTAGAATTTCGATACCTTTATATCCCTCATCTTTAATCTGAAAATCTTTCAAACCATCAGTTACTGCATGTGTGGTGTCAGCAATTTTAACGTGTAAAATTAGATCGTGTTTGTATGTAGAACCAGCACTAACCTGGTCATCGCTTTCTTTAAGTACATATTTCCCACCGATTATGTTTTTATATTCCGCCCAATTTTGATATGAAGCCAGCGAATGATGCAAAAAAACAATACCTCTACCCTTTTCCAGTAAATTTAAGAAGCCTACTTTCTCCTGCTCAGTGATGTGCTGCCACATGTCGTAAAAGACCAAAACATCATATTTTCCAACTTGATTAAACATCATGGCCTGATTTGCCTCTGGTTGTGAAATGGTATCATACTGTATATGTTCAAAGCTATCAAAAATTTCATAGAATGAAGCTTCAAAATCGTGTCCGCCAGTAATAATTAATATATTTAACATTGATCTTTTCTCCTCCCGGCCATATAAAAGAGAAACAAGTGTAAGAATCAGAAATAAAACTTTTATAAATTTAAACATTCTTTATATCCTCATAACTTTAAACACGGAAATAGTATGTAAAAAATATTATGGATAATAAAAAACGCGGCATTAAAAAGCAAAGCTGATTAAGGAAATTATCTTTTTTAGGAGTTCATCGCTCAAAATGATCTCTATCTTAATCTTACAAAACTGCAATTCTTTTTTAATTAAAATTTTGGTATTTTTTTTAATATCTTTAATTTCCAGTCTTCTATTGAGAGAGTAAATGAAATTTAAAGCCATCATCGACAATATAAAGAAACAGCAAAAGCATTTAACAATCAATTTTATCAGGAATTTTTATGGTAAAATTAGTAGTCACGTCAGATCCCAAGGGAATTTAGATTCAATTGTTATATTAGCCCGGGAAGGATTTGGAGATATTATTGTTCTATCACCATTAATAAAAATACTGAAAAGGGTTAATCCAGAAATGGAAATTACGATAGTCTGTGTAAATCGACTTGCTTATTACCTGAAATATGACAAGAACATTAAATTAGTAATCAACGGAAAATATCCCACCAGAGCAGTAAAAAAATATATATTTGAGCAAGAATTTGATCTTTTATTCAATCCAAAAGACCACCCCTCGGTTACCTTTTTATATCTAAGTGCAAGAATCAGAGCAAAACATCGTGTCGGTATCTATCATCCACTGCATGAAGGTTTCTTTCATCATATGATACGTTTTGATGATCCAGTCTTGATGATCAAGAAGAATTGTATGTTGCTTGATTATTTAGGAATTTCTTATACAGAAAAGGATTTACTGCCATATATACCCGATGGCCCCGTTTCGCCCGAGGTGATTCAATTTGCCAAAAATATTAAAGGAAAGGATGTCATGGCGATCAATTTAAGCGCTTCTAATAACACTAAAGAATGGCACTTTGATAAATGGATTGAATTTTTGAAAAATGTGAAACAAGCTATGATTATAATTGCGATGCCCAAACATTATAAACAAAAACAAATTATTGAAAATTCATTTAGAAACGTTATCAAATCGCCGCCGACTAAAAGTATTTTTGATGTTAGTTATGTTATACAGCATCTTAAACTTTTAATATCACCTGATACCTCTTTAATTCATATCGCTTCCTGTTTTAATGTGCCGGTTTTGGCATTTTATCGTATAGAAAACGATCTTATAGAATTTGCACCTTTATCCGACAAACAATACACCATCGTCGCACCCGATGGAGAAATTGATAAGATCCATATAGATACCGTAACAGAAATTTTTAATACATTCGTCCGGACTTTATAAAGGATGTACTCAAAAGTATGACAAATAAAACTCTAACCTATTTATATATTTTATGGGCCATCAGTATTCCCTTTTCCTTATGGCTAATGCAAATTTTTTTAGGCATAATTTTTTTATATACGATAATTTTAGCAGTAAAAGAAAAACAAATACCTTTTAAAGCACACCCTGTTTTTATTTTTTGGTCAATATATTTAGTATTGGGTTTATTATCTGCTATTTTGAGTCCTGATGCACTTCGTTCTTTAAAAGTTTTTATCAACGTAGAATGGACCCTTCTTAGTGTTCCAATTCTGTCATCACTTGCTTTATCTTCTCAAGATGCCAAAAAGATTCTGAATGCTCTGATAATATCTGGATCTATTGTGTCGGTATATGCTATATATCAATTTCTAACAGGTGTTGATATTATACTGGGAAACGAATTAGGTAGCTTAGGTAATTATTATCGTGCTGTCGGTCTTTATAATTTTTATCTAACTTTCGCAGGTAATCAGTTGATGATCTATTTTATCTGTTTTATTTATTTTATAAATGAAAAGAAATGGAACAGAAATAAATACTTATATCTGGCAGCCATGATTTTATTGATTTCAAGCCTATATGCTACTTATGCGCGTAGTACTTGGCTTGCACTATTTGCAGTATTGATTGTTGGATCAATTTTGCACGATAAAAAATTAATTCTAAAAATAATCATTCCCATCATAATAGTATCGGTCCTATTGTTAATTTTTATTCCCGACCTAAACACGAGATTTCTCAGCATCTTCGATATGTCTCAAAACGAGGGCAGGTTAAATTTATGGAGCACATCTGTTAAACTGATCAAAGATCATATCTGGCATGGCATTGGACCAGCCTATTTCCCGGAAATGGCTGAAAAATATAAAGTGCCAGGATTTTATGACACCATGGCACATGCACATAATGATGCCTTACATATTGCTGTTTTGAACGGTATTCCTGCAGCCTTGGCTTGGATTGGTATGTGGATTTTATGGCTTTATTGGATGATAAAGCGGATTTATAGTTTATCATTTTCTCAAGGCCAGAGACAATCTCTTTTTGGTATAGCTATGAGCATTGCCAGCATTTTAATTGCAGGTTTTTTTCAATGTTATTATTTCGATCTGGAAAATAATATTTTGTGGATGTTCTTGGTTATCATAAGTTTTAGGATAAAATCTAATGAAGATTAATCATGTACTATGGGATAAACAAAACAATGGAAATTAAATTGTACTTCTTATGATTATATTAAATAGAATTCAAAATTAAATTTCAACCAAATCCAAAAGGAGGAAAAAATGGCTGAAAAAAAATCATCAGCAAAAGCTAAGTCAAAGCAAACAGCATCAAAGGCGAAAAAAGGCGGAAAAACGAAGAGCCAAAAATCAAGGGTTCAAGCTCAGGAAAAAGATTTCATAAAAACAATTGAAAGTGGCCTTAAAGAAGCAGGCGAACAGGCTGCAGTATTGGCAACTGAGATAGCGGAAAAAACTTCTAAATATGCTGCAGATATTTTTGAAATAGTGAAAAAAGGTGCATCTGAAGCGTATGATTATAGTGCGGTTGTTCTCGATGATCTATATCAATTAGCTGAAAAATACGCTAAAAAATATAAGAATAAAGTTGAAATACGAAAATTAAATACTGAGCGTGATGACTTGACAAAAAAGCTGGGTTCTTTAGTACATCGGGTCTATAAATTGAAAAAATTAGATGCTACATTTTTTACTGATAAGTCCTTGACCGATTTTCTAGTAAAAATTGATGAGGTTGACAAAGAAATTGTAAAAATTGGAAAAAAGTTGGATAAACGAGGGTAAATGAAGGCGACGCGGGTTGGGCTTCGTGAAGATTTCAGGAAACAAACCAAATCAGATTAAGCAGCACCTACACTGGCCAGTGATTCCGGTGTGACCAATCCTTTGTGTAACAGATTTTTGATAACCAGTTCGGTCATTTCGCTGGAAAAAGCAAATTCGTTACGTAAATCCTGTACATAGGCTTTCAGCCTTACTTTTAGAAGTGATCGACCCTGATGTATTTCGTTTTTGATAATAACTGCAATCGGTTTTTTTAAATAAACAAAACGCGAAACGGCTGCCGCTCGATAGGTAATTTTTCTGAGTTGTATCAAATCAATATCTGCGGGTAAAAACAATTCAGCAACCACCTGGCAGGTAAATTGACCGGCATTTGAATTTGAAACAGACTGGCTAACCAGCTCACTATTCGGAATCGAAACCATAGAATCATCGGGAGTAACGATACGAACCGTTCTGAGACCAATCTGAACCACTTCACCATAGTGATTCCCGATCTCAATCTTATCACCCACCTGAAATGGCCGATCGAAGATGATCATGATGCCACCGAAAATATTCTTTAAAATATCCTGGGAAGCAAAACCCACCGCAATTCCTGCCGAAGCAGTCACAGCAATCAGTGTTTCAATGGGCGGTGCGATGATCCATGCTATGACAATATAAATAACAATGGTCCACGTTGTAATGCGATAGATGGGAATTAAGCGTTTTATGAGCAGACGCAAATAAGCCCATCGCTCCCCCAGAGTCTCTAAAATTTTCGTGGTATATCTGATAGACAACAAGGCCAGGCTAATCAGTATAATACTCCAGAAAATCTTGCTTACTGTAATGTTCCAGTCCCTTTTATTCAGGGATTTTTTTATTCCTTCCTCTCCCGTGGTTGAAATTACGCTATCTTGTCTTATACTATCCTGATTTTGATCTGATATCTGGGGTAATAAGGACTGAACGGCTGTATCCTGAGCGAGTACACCCGAAATTATAATCAATAAAGAAAAAAACAGCATATGACGTATCAACATTTTATCCTCTATATTTAAACTAAGATATTTTTTAACTTCAGAATTCTGACAACAGCACGATACATAAGCGGATGTACCTGGTATTCGTTACCCAATTTATTCAGGAATCCCCTGTTGTGCATGCGATTTAACAACAGTTGGCTGTCTGCAACCGTACACTGAAAGATGCTGGCATATTCATCACCATTAAGATATTCGTGCTGAATAAAAGCAGCGAGTGTATAGATCTCTTCATTGGGTAAATGGAATAAAAAAGCATGATCCAATTCAAAATTCAACTTTACCATAACTTCCTGTTCTTGAAAATTTTTGATTGCACTCAACCAATAATATAATGCTGTGCGTATATTTCCGTCCGATTCTTTTGTCAATTTGTCAAAAAAGACTTTGCGTAAAAATTTTTGCTTCTCATCCTCACTTGCCAGCTTTTTAAAGTTTCTGTTATTCACATATTCTTCTGAAGCTTCGAATCTCAATAAAAAACCACTAATTGTATGCCTACTCATAATAAGATCTTCTATTTGCTGTGTTTCTAAACCGGAGAGATCAACCACACACTTGAAATATTTTGAAATATCTACTACCTCATTCAAGTAATTCCAACCGTAAAGACCTGAAGTTACAATCCATAAATGTTTATCCGATGTGTTTGAAATCAGTGCCAGTAGTTTCTCCATTAGATCAAAACCATCTATAACACGCAGGAAAAGATTATGAATATCTTCTATGATTATGATTTGTTTATTATCGTTTTGCATTAAAATTTGCTGCAGGTTATCAAAGGATGAAAATTTCTCAGGTCCAAAACCTGTCTCAAACATCTTTAATAGTTCCTCTTCGTTCAGGATGGTATGGGTAATGATAAATTTAATAACATGTAACTCCGAAAAAGTATCCTTTTCTGCAAAATTTAATAAAGTTGTTTTTCCGCTTCCCTTCTCACCGATGATAGCAATCGATCGTGGGTAACCAGCTTTGAATAGATCGAATTCCTCCTGTACCGTTGCTAGCTCTTTCGATCTGCCGAAGAAAAAACGCTCTTCCTTTAAAGGTGTAATCTGGAACAGCCTGCGATAGATATAGGGCATGGCTTTAATGCTTCTATCCAAGTCCAGCAGATATTTATATATTATCCGGTCCACATCACCGCTTATTGGCTCTAAACCGGATATCTTACGAACCTTAAAATAACTGATTTTGGCTATTCCGACATATTTAGCAATAAATTTTAAAATCCGCGGCAGAAAATTTTTAATTTTCCCCCATACTATTCCATGTACTTGGAGTATTCTTTCTTTGGAGTGCGCACGCGCCAGCCTTAGATTTAGCTCCAGAATCTTTTCATTATCGCTGAGGTCCTGAACTTCCTGTTCCAGCTCAAAGGTTAGCTCTTTAAGTTTTGTGGTACTGATATCAATACTTTGATTAAAGCGCTCTTCTAGATCCGTCAATATCGTCTGCGTCCGTTCAAGCCCATCCTTTACAATCTTTTGTACCTCGTCATCTGTTTCTTCTCTTTTTTCTTCCTTCAAAAGATCTAAAGCAGCATCGAGATTAAACTCAACAATTTGATCCAGGCTGGAGATACTACGTGATAAGGACTCTATATCAGATTGAAGTTTTTGCAACAGTGTTGAATATTTAGTCGTTGCATGTGCCGTAATTTCTCCCTCCACCAAATTTTTCAACGAAATATCCTTAATTTTAGTTTTTGGGGGTACTTGCTCAATATTATAATCCGTAATAATAGTATATTTTTCTTTTAACTGATCACTTGCTTCAAGCAATCTATCCCGAAATCCACAAAATGCTTTATCTAAATGGGCATTAAAAAGTGCATCCAGAAGCTCAGGTAACTTATCTTGTCTCAGGCTTTTCAACAGCGCCCTGTTCTCTTTAATTATGGTACTTTTTAGATTTTCTTTCTGGAATACGCTAAACTTTTCCTGCGATTGCAATAACACATTTCTTATCTCTGTAATAATTGGAAGTATTTTACTCTGCGATTTTTGCGCGACGATTGTTTCAGTATCCAGGCATAATTCGGCTGCCCGATACTGAAAAACACTTAGCTCAATATCTTTCTGACATTCTGCCAACAGGGATTTGATATGTAATTGCCAGGCACTAAATATACGCTTTATATTCGCACAGGATTTTTTCCTCAGCTTGTGACTTTTTTTTGCAGAAAATTTTCGTTGAGGCATCAAAATGGTACCACCCAGCTCCCAAGCAGCATTAAAGTATTCAGTCAGCTCCGTTTTAAATTCCTCTAAACGCTGGGCACAATCTTTTATGTAACCTTTAATACGTTCTCTGTGCTCATTTAAGAATGCAGGTAAATTATTTACAACCTCATCTATTTCAACCTGTTGTAGGGCCTGCCAATAATCGCTATTTTGTTCGAATTTGCCGATAAGTAAGGTTTCATATTCAAAATTTTCAAACCTTTGATACAATTGCATCAACAGTTCGGCATAGAGTCTGTAAAAATGCTGGAACTCAATCGATAGATAGTGATAAAATCGGAGGGATAAATAACGCTCTAAAAACATCCGTAGTCGCAAGCGACGTCTTAGCGTGCTTTTCACTTTAGCGATATTGCCTCTCCTGTATCTAATATAGGTCAGGGGATGTCGTGTATAGGAACATATCTTTAAAAATTTTGCTATATAACTATCCGAGTGCAGCAGAATCCAATGTTCATCGGGAATATTAAGTTTTATCTCCTCTGGATATTGCTGAAATAATTCAACAAATTGTTCCCGCAATCCTTCATTAAACTCATTCTGATAAATATCCGGATTTAAATCAGTAGTATTTTCCATCCACTCTGAAATACGTTGTAGGAATCCTCCAATGCTACTCAATCTGGTACTGACCTGGCTGCCAGTTCCGGATTTACTTTGCAGATCATTTCCCAGATCCTGTATCTCTTTCTCAATGTGATTTAAACTGTTAATAACCAGCAACGTATAGCGTTCCCTTATCTGGCTGGCTATACCTTCTATGAGAGGTAGAATATCTTTTAAAATTATTGATGGATTCATAGTTTTATTAAACCAATCTAATTATATATCATATTATAGGATGCAAAAGAATCGGGCCTTTTCCTTAAAAAAGCCCGATTTACATCCAGAGCGAAGTGTTGTTCCAGCTTTAATTTTCTTATCTAAGATTTAAGCTGTTTTGTCCATTCTCTAAGCTGCTCAGCTGCAATATCTTTACCTCCGATACCAAACGCGATTGCAGCTGCAATAGCGATTGCACCAATTGAAAATCCGAAGGCTAGTATGATAATATCCTCACCGAAGCCCATTTGTTGCAAGGCCATCGCACCGGCAAGAATTAATATGGCAACTTTGGCCAGCAGTGCTAATAAAGTTGCCTGTGTTACACTGCTTTCTTTGATTTTCTGCGATACCAAATTGGCGAGGAACAGTCCAATGGCGAGTATGACCAAACCAATCAGGATCTGCCCTGCAAATCCCACAAATTGTGAAACCAGCTCTGCAACATTTTCGAAATTCAGCATACGCAAAGCTTCGATACTCGCAAAAAACAATATTGCTAATAGTACAAGATAACCAATGAAATCCGAAGCTTTCTTCTTTTCCTTTTCTTCCTTGGTCAGTCCCAATTTCATCCACAATTGATTGAAACCGATATTATCCAATAAATTGGCTACTAAGTTTGAAATAACTTTACCAACCACATAAGAGACGGTAACGATTAAGGCAGCAGCAAATATGGAAGGTAGGGCCGATAAAATCATATTGAGCATATTGGTTGCAGGTGCGGTAATTGCTTCTAGAGATAAGGCTTCCAATGCTGAAATTATGATGGGAATTAAGATCAGCACATAAACTACAAATCCCAAAACTTCTGATAATTTTTTCTTTCCTAAAACTTTTGCCAGACCTACTTTTTCACTTAGTCTATCCAGGCCTATTGCTGCCAGCACATTTGATAAAACGCGTTTGATGATCGAGGCTACAAACCATCCCACCACAATTATTAAACCTGCTGTAAAAATATTGGGCAGAAACTTTAGAATTTCATCAACCATTCCCTGAACCGGTCCCATTAATCCCTGTAACTGTAAAGATCCCAGAATCGCTGGTAGAAACAGCAGAAATATGATCCAGTAGACGGCATTACCGATAGTTTTTGATAACGGTATACGTTCTTCAGCCTTCATCCCGGATTTTTCAATCAACTTTTCATCCAGCTTCACTGCATCTAAAAGACGTGTAATAATCATGCGCAAAAAACTGGCAAGAATCCAGGCCAGAAAAAGCAATAAAACCGCGGCCAAAATTTGTGGTGCGAAAACAAAAACCTGCGTAAGCAATTGATTCAGTGGTTCTGTAATAATGGTTAATCCCAGAGCCTGAAAGAAAGCTACCAAAACAAAGAGCAGAACGACGTAAAAAACCGTCTTACCGACGTAACGGGCTACCGGTATTTCTTCTACCCGGTCTTCCCCTCCGATCCACTTGGCTAATTTCTTGTCCAGGGAACTCTTGCGCAATATACCGCGGAAAATAGCAGCAATAATAAGAGCCAAAAGCCACCCCAGGATCAGAATGGCAAGCGCGCCCAATAAATTTGGCACATAACTAGCCACCAGTTGGGTGATTTGATCAAATACTTGTTGCATACGAAATCCTCCCATTTTTATGAACTTACAATTGATATACCCTTGATAGTAAAAAATACTGAAGTTTAATAAGAGCTGTTCAGTAATCTACAGATGGACCTCTAAAACTAATACCATATCATTGTTATTGCAAATTTACGAAACCATTTTTCTCAAGCATATAGCAATAATAAAATAAAATTGAAAATGATACAGTAACTGAGCATCTGCAACAAAAACGTATAATGATGCATCATTCTAAACAGCTTATTCTGATTAAAAAAAGATTTATATTATATTCAAATTATAAATCGATCTATTATTTAATATCTGTGTATCTTTTATATAATCACAGATGTGACCACATATTTTTATTCTCCTCGCCGTTGGCAGAGACCTGTTTACCAAAATGCTTTTCCAGCCATGCTTTACCCAGCTCACGACCACCTAATCCCAACGCTAAAGCCACTGCCAGTACAAGTCCTCCAAAGATAATAGTGAAGGAAGCGGTGACAATACTTTCACCTATCCCTACCTGCTCTAATGCAATGGCTAAAAAGAAGAGCAATACTAATATTTGCACGCCTCGAGAAACGACCTTGGCAAACTGAATTTCAGCATTAACGGCTGCGATAAGAACGGCACGTTCCAGAAGAATACTGATTAAGTAACCAGCAAAGAACAGAATAATACCCGCTATAATGTTGGGCAGAAATAGAAAAAACTGTGTTATTAGTGTATCCAATGCCTTTATTTTTAATGCATTGAACGCCAGCATGACAAATATAAATAAGAGCAACCAATAAATAATCTTTACTACAAATTCCGAAGGCTTTAACCTCATACCAGCCTTGGATAATACATTTGCAAATCCAAGACGGAAACATATTTTATCAAATCTAATTAATTTGAGGAACAGGTTTAACACAAATTTCAAAATAAACACAACGATAGCACCTATAATCAGGATCAATATCATCGCAAAAATATTGGGTAAAAAGGCATATATTTCTGCCAATAAATTTTCGAGTGGGCTGACAATTGCATTCGTTAAAAAATCTTGCATCTTTGTGACCTCCTGATACTTTACTATTTTTTAAATTTTTTGTTTTTCCCAGTTTTCAATCAAAAGCTGCTTCAGACGTTCATACTGTTCACATAACATTTCTATCTTTGCCTCAACTTCTTCGGAAGTACTATCTAAGTTTTCAATAACAAATGATGCCGTTCTTCCCAAATACAGAGGAATCATTGATTTCATCAGCTGTGCAGTAGACCATATACGGTGATGGAAAGCCAAGGCATAGCGATAGACAAGTTTAACCCACAAATCATCAGAAAAATGAAATTTTTTAATATCTTCCTTTGCCAAATTCTGCAGTTCTTTTAATTCTTGTTCAGTAATTATTTTTTCTAGGAAAGGTACCAAAGCTTCGATGCCCAGTTTGAATGCGTTAACCATACGTTCTATATTAACATTTACAGGCTCCAATCCCACTTCAAATTTGAATCCGAAGGTAGGTATATTTTCTGAATTCTTGATTTTTTTCCAGATGTTATAATAGGATTCTAAGAAAGTATATAACGAACTCACTACTTGTATATACATAGCAGTCAGGTCGGCGCCAGGATCTTTGGCATCGTGAATCTTAGCTCCCAGGTAGGATTGACAAACTTTAAAACCATCCCCAATGGCGGTTGTCGTCATCCAGATATCTATGCCATATCTGGCCACGTCGCTCTCCCATACATCTTTGGTCAGATAATGTGCGGCCAGTTTTCCCGAGAAGCCAAATTCTCCCCCGATAGGTTGACGAATTCTTTTACCGTACATTGCTCGTATCATAGGATAAACGATGCTGTTGGTGATAGTACCGTCGAACTTATGTCGAGAATATAATGGCGCTACAAACTCAAAGCCTTTATCTACGATAGGATCCAGTAACAGCTCAATCCATTCCGGCGTGATACTGCGTAAATCTGAATCGACGACACAGCATGCCTTCGCGTTTAATTCCCGGGCTATTTTGAAAATGGTTCTAAAAGCACTTCCTTTACCCGGAATACCATGATACGGCGTAACGATTTTACTCACCAGATAGACCGGATGGTCTACCAATATCATATCCAAATTACCTACTTCGGTATGACTAACCAGGTCAGGAGTACCATCTTTGGAACCCCCATCTGAATTAACCAAAACGCATTTTGAATCCGGATAATACTTGGCCAGCCCTGCATTTACCGCTCGTACTACATGGGGAATGGTTCGTGCATTATTATAACTGGGTATGCCTACTAAGATATCGACTTCTTTTAATTCAGCAATTTTACGTCTGACAGAATCTCCTAATAGGCCCCCGTCCTTTTCAGCCATACGCAGTATCCTCCAATTTCTTATAATCTTAATATTGTAGTTATATAGGTTTTAATCTTTTTCTTCGCTGATCACGATTTTTTGTCCTGCTCGAACGAATAACAGCTCTTTGATCTTGGTAAATGATTTGAAAAATATACCTTTCTCCTGTATAATTTTATTCAAAGAAAAGCCCATAATAACAAGGTCTGCGTTCTCAGAATAATCGCATACCAGATTCTCATAGGTTTTCAATTTCTTATTCCAGGGAATTTTTTGTACGTTCTTATGGGAAATAGGGATACGACCCTGATCAATCAATTTGTTTAGGCGATTCACCTCTTTATTCAATTCTTTCTGCTCAAATGCAGTATACAATTCGATATCTCCGTTTCTCCACTCCGGATGCCCTAAAATGATGTAAGCCAGAAGTATCAGGAGATTAGCATTACGGTAATCTCCCGGTGTTAACCAGATATGTATTTTCTTTTTATACCCAAAGTGATGTTCCGACGATCGCAGGACACAGATATTAAAATTCACAAAAGAGGCAAATTCACAGCCTTCTATGATATCATTAATATCTGCCTGGTCATCTTCATGAAACTCAAATAATATACTGTTGTTCTCCATACCGGATATGCCGGGTATTTGCACAATTTGTGCTACTGCGGTTTTGAAACTGGGTGATATAATAGTATCAACGTATATACCGGCTTTACTGACAGCTGCTTGTGATATTAATTCTTCTAATTTAGCCATTGATTCCAGGTTTGTTTCTGTATTCAAACCACCTTTAATAAAATGAATGAATGTGCCAAAACCATAATAGTGCGATATCCAACGTAATAAATCAAAAGGGGCCAGGCGAGTTAATGAACTCGTTGATATGGCTATAAATGATGGACGCCAATTAGTTAACGCTGTGGGTGTCTGCTTTCTCTGAATAATAATTTGTAGTTGTCTGGTTAATTGAAAAAGAGCTCCTTTCACCATGGCAGATAAATCATCTTCCTCTTCCCGAGAACGTTTTATACTTAAGTATATAACAATCATAGCCACAATGGCTAAAAAAGCATAGAGCGGTGCCATCTGGAACATCATGATAAAACAAGCAACGGCACCTACCAGAGATAAATACCACTTAGAACGAAACGTGGGACGATAGGAAGGATTTCCGGCAAAATGTTCCAAGAAACTAACCAGACACAGGGTGCCATAGGTGATCATAAAGAACATACTTATGATTTTAGCTACAAAATCGACACTACCCATAGATACAAATGTTAAAACAATAATGGCTGTAATTAAGGTAGCATTAACCGGTTCATTTACCTCACCTCTACCCCTGCTTAAAAAGCGATTAATAAATGAACCAGGCAAGATATCGTCTCGCGCTATAGCCTGAAGGGTTCGCGGTGCAATTAAGATGGAGCCAATTGCGGATGATAGTGTCGCTGCTGCTAAACCTATGGGAATGATAGGGCTCCATAATGCAATCCTGCTCATGGCAAATTGATCGGAAGCCAAATCATCAGGGGATAAACTGTATGCTAATTTTATTACTACAAATAAGTAAATAATCATACCTGTAATGGTAGCGGACAATGTTCCCAGAGGAATTGACTTCCTTGGATTTTTTAAATCACCTGACAGGCCAACACCGGCTGTCATGCCAGTAAATGCTGGAAAAATAATGGCAAATACAATAAAGAAATCCTGCGGTCTATCTATTTTAGCAAATATATCCAATATCGGTTCCTGATCCGGTGATTTCCCTGCGAAGAACAACACAAGAGCAATGGCCAGAATGAAGACCACAACCCACAGAGCTGTTACACCTATATCAGCACCTTTCTTTAAGATTAGAATCAGTAAAATTAAGGTAGCTGGTACACTAATCATCCAGGTCTGCAATTGTAAGCCCATTAAATCTCTAACCCAGGCAAAAATGGGAGTAAATGCCTCGGCAAAGGCAATCATATAGAAAGCAACAGAAATCGCTTGTGAAAAATATAGCGAAACGCCTATTGTGCCACCAACCATAGATCCGAATGAACGACTGATAATATAATACTCGCCACCGCCTTCAACTTTTAGATTGGTCGCAATCTCAGCGATGGCCAATGCTGTCGGAATGGTAATCGCATGACCTATTAGAATAATTAAGAACGTACCCGCAGCTCCAACATGGCCCACAGCATAACCGAACCTCAGAAAAAGAATAGCTCCCAAAATAGTACTGATTGCTGCCAGAAATACTGGAGCTGTACTAAACCCATGTCCTTTTTGTTTTTGCATTACCAATTTTATTCCCTTGATTAATTAACCTTAGAGATTTTAATGCTTCACAATACATAAAGGAGAATCTTATTTTGCTGATAACCTTTTCATTACCCGTTCCACATCTGCTTGTTTTCCGATAATGGTAACTGTATCGCCTGCTAACAATTTTGTATTACCGTCAGGAATGATTACATCCTTCTCTCTCTTTATGGCTGAGATTAAAGCCTCTTTGGGTAATAATATCTCCTTCAAGGATTTATTAATAACGTCTGACTCATGGGAGACAATCACCTGATTAATTATGGCCTCGCCTTCTGCCAGCTCTTCACTTAATTTATTGACGACATGACTTACGGAGTGCGATTTCTGAAAATTTTCTAACTCGGCTTGCTTTGTTTCAAAAAGATTTTTAACGGTGTCAATCTTCTTAACCTGCTCCAAAAATTTTTCTTTATATTTACTCATATCCTTTAATTTATACATCTTCAGACTTAAATCACCCAACCCTTGATATTCAGAATCAAGCTCTTTGCGCTGTGTACTGACTTCAAGTTTAAGCTTATTCAATCTAGTAATATCGGAGGTTTTATCGCTTATTTCGGCAATTAGTTCTCTGGAAAGCTCAACCCCTTCTTCACCAAATTCCCTTATTTTTTCAGCGAATTTTTCGGTGGTCTTTATTACGGTTTCGCTGCCCTCTTTTAAAGTTTTTCTAAGATTCTCTAAATAACTCATACTCTCTTTTACTCCTTTTAATAATTTTTTTATTTTTTATTTTGTATTTTTTATTCGAAAAGACTACTTTTCATACTGATCGATTTTCTTACCCAGTTTGACGATCTCCTTATTCAAAACCTCTATTCTCTCCACCAACACTCCTATCTCCTTGTCTGTAAATAAATTTTCAATGCTGGTTTTCTTTGATTTATTATTTGAATAGACGCGTATACCCAATTCTTTTGTCAACTCCCTCCTCTCACTACTAAGTCTTTTCATTTCCCTACTATCTTCATACTTTTCTAGATAATTTTGAGCCGAATTAGCCAACTCATCAAGGGCTTTAACACCTGCTTCATAAGCATCGCTAACCCCGCCTCTTATCTTTTCCAGTACTTTACCCGCAAGAACAGAGCTTTTCTCAACGAAATCCGAATTTTTCTTACTTTTTTTTGGTGTATTTACCATTCTAAATCTCCTTTCTAATACAATTTATTTATATACTTTTATTAAAATTACCAATCAGTTATACCAAAATAATTATTAAATGGTTTTTAAAAATTAATCTTTATATATTGGATGTGATAATTATATATCTTGTCTATTTTTTCCTTTTGGTGAAATTACCAAGGTTTTTGTTTGTACTCAATTGAATTTTTATAATACGAGTATGTTTTTTATCTTATTCAGGGTAGGTTACCGAACTTGCTACAAAGTTAGTAATTGTTTAGATTCAAAAGACCTACTATATATCTAATAAAATAGGGACTCGAGGATAACTTGTTCTGGAAAATAACCTCTGTACTATTCTTTGTAACGGCAAACGGTTTTTTCGTTGCTGCAGAGTTTGCTCTGGTAAAATTACGCATTGGTGAAATTGAATTGCTGGTTAAAAAGGGTAGCCGTACAGCTAAACTGGTGGGCAATATTATCGCGCACTTAGATGCATATTTATCTGCCTGTCAGCTGGGAATTACCCTGGCAAGTTTGGCTCTGGGATGGATTGGTGAACCAATGGTCGCAAGAACTTTATTACCTGTGGTTGTCGCCCTTGGTGTTCCTGAAGAAATGGTGCATTACATATCTTTCCCGCTGGCATTTGCATTCATCACTTTTTTACATATTACCGCCGGCGAACAGGCACCAAAAATATTTGCTATTCAAAAGTATCAATCCACAGCGTTATTTGTTTCCATACCCCTAACAATATTTTATAAGATATTCAAACCGTTTATATGGCTGCTAAACGCCTTTAGCAATGCCCTTCTGCGCATAGTTGGTATTCGATGGAAAGTTGGGCATGCTGATTCCCCGTCTGAAGAGGAATTACGCCATATACTTCTGGAATCAGCAGCAGGAGGCTACTTAAAACCACGGGAACGGTTAATCATGGAAAACGTAATGGATCTTGAGGAGAAGATTGCCCGTCGCTATATGATTCCACGCCATCAGATTGTTTACATCAATAGATTTGAGTCTATGGAAGAAAAACTGCGTAAAGCCTCTGAATCAGGGCATACACGTTTCCCGTTATGCGAGGGTGATATCGATTATATAATTGGAATCGTTCATGTCAAAGATATCTTTAAAGCGCATGCAATGAAACAAAAATTATCTTCTTTAACAGATGTTGCACGAGATGTGCTTTTTATTCCTGAAACAATTCGGCTTGACGCCTTGCTGGTTGAATTTCAAAAACGAAAAACGCATATCGCCATGCTGGTGGATGAATACGGTGTCATATCTGGAATGATCACCCTTGAAAATGTGCTGGAAGAACTGGTCGGACCTATTCAGGATGAATTTGATGAAGAACGCCCCGCTATTATTAAGAGGGGAGCAGATCAGTATGAGGTCGACGCTACCTGCATGGTTGATGAGGTTGCCACTAAATGCATGATTGAATTACCACAAAATATATCAGCAGATACAATGGGAGGATTGGTTATGGGCACATTAGGGCACATACCCAAAAAGGGTGAAAAAGCAATAATAGGTTCTTCTGAGATTACGGTTTTGGAAGCAGAGACTACGTACGTGAAACGGCTTCTCGTAAAAAAAGTTAAAACTTGAGAATATGGATATCTGGTTTTTACTGAATATATCTTTGCATTCGAGTAAATTATCAATGTTTCATCTTGGTGAGGTAATCGATGTGGTGGTCGGTCGTTAAAACAGGAAATTTTGGTACCATATATTGATAAGGCTGGCTTTCTTGTTTCACCAACAAATCAATACCTGTAAAAGTGATATTCTCGAATTCATCAAAATCTAGCTGGATTTTTTTATGGTATTCTTGTTGCAGACTATCTACATATGTATTTAAATGGTCACCAATGATACCCATGTAACTTTTATTAAAATTTCGCTTCTCTTTAATTGATTTCAGGTAAGTTTGCTTTTGATAAAGAGCCATGAAAGCATCCCGCCACATCCTCTCGTTTCGCTTGACAACATTTACTTCATCGTAACCTTTTTCATAGGCTTTTATCGTTACATACCTGTCTCGTATCAGATCAGCCACCGCTAGACGAAACTGCTGCGCAAATTCATGGGACTGCATTTTTCGCTTTCTAAAAACAAGAGGATGAGACATCAGTTCTTTTCTAAAATCATTAACTGTCCACATCTCTCCCTCAATGCTAAAAATAGGTTGGTCTAAAATATCATGTACCTCCATTTCATCTAAGGATTTTACGGGACCTTGTTCCAAATCCCAGATGATTTCTCTTAGTGAATTTTTTGTTTCTACATTAGTTCTAAAAAATAATTTGAAAAATATATCATTCACTTGCCAAAAAACAGATTCATTGAATTCAAGTGTTTTTCCTTTCATAATTTGGGCTACATAATTTTGCCAAATTTCACTGGCATTTAGCCTAATTAGCTTTTCGCTTACTTCTTTAAGTCTCTTTTGCATTTGATTTCCAGTAATGGCTTTCGCATCGCTCCAACCCAATACTTTTACGATCAAATACTCATTTTTGTCAACTGCGATTGCTTCGAGAACCTTTCCCTTATAAATATTTTCTGAGAAAAGCGCTTCTAAAAGTTTCAGATTTTCAACATCTCCCCAGGAAATGTTCTTCCTGGGAATGAGGGTATCACCAAACAAAGTATGATAAATTTCCTTGAAATTACTATCATCTTCGGCTGACATTTTCGGCACATGATTTGATAGCATACTATCGCAAATCGAATAATATGCAATTTGATATTCCCGGCCGGCAAAGTTGAAGAACTTTTTAATATCCGATGAATCAAGTCTGACTTTTTCTGTGGCCTCTTTGTGATACATCCACTGACGCATGGCTTGTTCTTTTCTGCCTTTAAGAAAATACTGAAACTCTTCATTTTGTAATAAAGAATCACGATTTTCGGCTTCCAGGGCAAAAAGTTTTTCTGCAATGAGTGAATTTAAAATTATTTTTTTATGAATATAGCTGTTCCCTTTACAATACGGGGGACGAATGGTGTATTCAGCTCTTCTTATAAATTCATTTTTACTAATACTCACTTTATCATCTATATTAACTAATATTTTTTCTACCGGTTGTTCTATATGCTCTTTTTTACAGCAATTTAAGAATGTTACAAGCAGGAAATAGATTAAAAAAATTAGCAGGTTATTTCTGTGGGAATTTTTTATTACAAAACTATTACTCATTCAATTTCTAACACATATTGATATAAAATTTCATGCCAATTCTCCCATCTTCCTTCAGGATCCATATAAAAATAATACTCAGCAAATATACCCGGATCACCAGGTTTGCCTATACCAGCCCAGTATTCATAGGTTATCAACTCCCCTGTAATCCATCGTTTTAGTTCACTATTGAAAAGAAATGTTAGGCCGATCCATGTTTCCCTGTTATTTCTCAGGGGTGCCTCACTGATGAATGTGTTCTCCTCTTCGCTTGTTATTGTGACCAAATGGCCACCACTTTTTTCGCATTCAGCTTTTGCTTCAATCCAGGTTTTCTTATAGCGCGAAAGATAATAATAATGGTTGTCTAATTTACCAATATAAGAATAAAATAATGGATCAGCCCAATATTTCACTATGCGAACATAAATACGTTTCGTAGCGTCATTACCATAATCCGTTATCGTGAACGTTGTCTGTGTACCACTGTCCCCCACTGCAATGGCATAGGCTAATGAATCGGAAACAGGATCGGGAATAATCTTCAATACGGATTCATCATTTGATTGCCAACTGTAATTTGGAGAATTTATCAAGATGGTGGTCACAGCAAGTTCTAGCGTATCCCCTTCATTTATAAATAAGGTATCAATTCCTGTTGGTCTAAGGAAATCAGGATTTACATAAATACCTTTATCTTTGTCATCTGTTTCGATTTGAGGATCAACTATTTCAATCTCCCTACAAGCATTTAATGCTATAAGGAGACTTAAAATCAACTGAAATAGGATTCTGCTTGTCATCCCGCACTCCTTTTTGAAGAATCTCAAAAAATAACAATATTATACATTATTATATAATGATCTTAAAAAGTGAAACCGATACTGCTGCAATGTATATTACCAAGAACACCGATGGAATGGAAAGCATAATCAACTTTGAGTGCATTATTCGCAGCCAGCCACAACCTAAACCCTGCTCCAAAGGTTGCACCATATTGTGAGTCAGAAGCAAATATAGCCTTATATCCCCCACGCAGAAAAAAATCACCGATGCCGGGTGAAGTGAATTGATATTGAGCACCTACATTAACATACTCAGACATGTTGTTGGGATGCAGTGCATCGGCTGACACGGTGATCCTCTGGTTCGAAGTTTTAATAGGATCCAGTGCAATCCCAACCCGGAATAATAAAGGTAACTCCCATTCTCTCAAATTATGTTTAGCTTGCGAATTCTGATAATTTCCACTTCCTTCCGGATCTATGTCCACAGGAAAAAGCAAATCGGAACCATCATATTGCATTCTTGTACCATAATTTGAAATACTCATTCCTATTTTCATACCATCTTCACGTTGACCACTAAAAGATAATAAGTGGGTCTGCACCTGAACGCCCAGGTCTAAGGCAAATGCGTTGCCCTGGGTATGCCAGATTTTAGAAGTCACGTATTTGGCAACCGCGCCAAATGAAAACCAGGTAGCTAGCTTTCTGGCATAGGATAGACTTACCACATAGTCATAAGCAGTATACTTTTCCCCGGTACCCTCCTGGTAGTCCATGTTTGTAACCTCAATATCACCATAATCCAGACCGAAAATGCTTAAACCGAGCGTCCCTATTTGAGGAACCATAATGCCTAATCCGGCAAACATGCTATTGATATCGGCAACCCATGGTTGATATACAAATAGTACTTCATTGCGTTCCATATTAGCAAGCCCCGCAGGATTCCAGTATATTGCAGAAAGGTCATTTGCCGAGGCCGTATAAGCGTCACCTAAACTAATACCAATGCTGCCGACTCCGATTTCCAAAAAACTGGCAGCGGTTGTACCAACTCGATAAGGTTTCTGGCTATATACAATTCCCTGGCTGATAAACAGAAGGCCGAGTATGGTATATATAATCTTTCTTAATAACATGTTAATGTCCTTTCCAAAATATGACATGCTTACTTAATAACACCAAATTTACCGATCTTCTCTTCCCCTGTTCTCTCATCTTTCACATAGTAAATATACATTCCAGCAGCGATTTCCAGACCTTCTTTTGTCAACATATCCCAGTGCAAAACACCACTACTTGAATCTCCAAATCCATTATAACCAGTTAAGGCGTCATCAGGAAATTGAAGTTCCCTGACCAGTATACCACTTACCGTGAAGATTTTAACTGTACATTTTTCAGGAAGATGTGTAAACATCAGACGTCTTCCCTGGTTGAGATATTTATTAATGACCGATGCCTCCATAACGTTCGTGGCAATGTAAGGATTAGGGACAACCTTTATTTCATTCATATCCTGTTTCACTAAATTATCATCGATAATTTCTTCACTATTAATTGAAAACATGATGGAGTCCGTGGGCATAAATGGTCTGTTGAAGCGAAGTGCATATACATCATTTGCATGGGGAAGTTCGCTCTCACCTGCAAGGGGTGAAAAATCAATAGTAAAGATGGTGTATTCCCATCTGCCATTGGTTGTCCGTCCAACAAAAATTAAATCTTCAAAAATATCTAATGAATCATTATCATTCACGTCATATGCAACGATATCCATCAGTTCAGGATTTCCAAGTGAATCTCGTACACTAAGATTCTCCACTTTGAAGTTGAAATCCTGATTCAGTATCATTTGCCTTCTATTATAATTATTGCCGTCAGCATCATAAAATCCTGATGAATACGTGGAAGTAATGCCTGTGAAAAGTACGTCGTCTGAGAAAATAATATTATAATCATTAGGGTAAAACTTTTCACCGTATTGTGTAATACGTATTTCTATTGGTGAACTTCCTGGCATCCAGCCCGAGCGTAGCGAATCAAAAGTAGCTGTCTTAATATGCATTTGAACATTTAGTCGTATACCGTCAAAAACATCGGTTACTCTGGGTTCTGTATAGGCAAGCTGATAATAATCATTTCCAACCGGAACATCATAAAACTCCAGAGCAGTGATTAAATTCCTGGGTCTTTTAATTCCATATTCTGTTGATACCATGATATCGCTGAAAACGAGTTTATCATTTTCTATGGCATCATACACATAGAGTCCATTAGTGATATATTGGTACTCCCATCTTCGGGGGTATAGACTTAACGAATCAAGATGAAAGGCTGCAAATTTGATTTTATATTGATGCCCTTTTTTAAGTAAGTTGGGAGCCACAACCTCGGGTATTATTGTAGCATATGCGGCGCGTTCCCCTGCGTCCAGGTTGTATTCCGTTTGAAAAATCTGTCCGGCAGCTTTGGTGCCTGGAGTGACAATTGCTACATTTTGACCTATAAAGGTAACATTTTCAAATTCATCTTTTCGGATGACAACATTATTTTCAGAGGGTGCAATGCCATACTTATCGTCTTGCGCAATAACCGCTGAACCTTTTAAAATGCCTGGTGGAATTCCATAATCATAGGCTACAACAGCATAGTAATAGGTTCTACCGTTTTGTACTCTTTCATCCTTGAAAGAATATGCAAGACCGGTGTCATCACCTAAATTATAGCCCATACCGTTCAATAAGCCATAATCTGTAAAACCCTCCTTTCCGTTCCTCTTATCACACTGAAAAATCGGTTTCATTAAAGTTTTGGTACCATAACCATCGGTAATTATCATGGGATCGGTAAAATCTTTATCTGTGGCCCGGAATACTTTATATCCCTCAAAATCGTTCTCATTATTCAATATCGGCTCGCGTGTGCTTTTATCGGCCCTGTTATCCCAAATTAATTGTACAAAGCCATCACCCGGAACCGCCGTAAGTTTTGGCATTAAGGGAGGTTGAGCAAAACGATAGTCCTTTTCATAGATCACCTGAACGGTTTTCTTAAGTGTGAACAATGCAGGGGCTGCATGCTCTGATGAGGTTAAACCGGATAAATCATCATAGGAATGTAATTCTGCCAGGGAAATAAATTCTGTTCTTCCTTTATATAAGGGAAAGATTGCTGAAGAAAAGAGTTCACCAAGATTAGCTATCCCGCTTGCTCCTTCCTCTAATGAGTCCTTATAAGTCATCCTTTCCCACATGGATTGATCATTTCTAAACCAACTCAAGTAAGGATCCACATGCTCAGGAATAGGATCAAATAGCAATGTTGTTAAACCCAGCATGTCTGTCTCTGACACATCTGTCCAGCCAAAATTCGGCTCAGCATACCCTTCTCCCAGGTCAGGTTTATGATTACATTCGGTTCCGTCGGCGTCGGGTCCATAGTAATTTTCCTCACCGGGTGATACTCCATCTAATCCCACGTCATCACCGGCAAATTCATCGCTTTCATATACCCCGTTCCCATTCTCATCTTCACCATCTTGCCAATCCTGATCTTCATCACCCGCCCAGTGTGGTTTCAGGTCCTCTTCCTTTAATCCATAAAAACTAAGAAATTTCTGGAGATCTACAATTCCACCCATGGGATCATTGAGATAGTTACCGGCATCATTATCACGGCTTTCATCGATGAGGCCGTCATCGTCATTATCCACATCATCATTGAAAATTCCGGGACTTTCTAAGAATGCAAATCCTTGCGTACCTGTTTTGTATCCATCTTCACCCACACCATCCGTATCCCATGTATAAGCCATATCTTCAATCTTGTCAAAACTTCCGTCTTCTCCTGTATTTTCACCACCGATATTATTATCGATCCAATATCCAAATGCCACATTAGGCAAATCATAGTCTGAAGTATTTGCGATGGTATACTCCCAAAAAATACAATCCTGAGCCATTGGATTGTTCCATTGAAAACCTCGTTGTTTTACCCGAATTCCGACACCTCCCCAGGGTTTACCTTTTTGAACGGTCACACGCGGGTCAATACCACCGATTTCTAGATTCGGCCGGGGATAATATTTGACATAATCATCATCTCCTAAATATTCCAAATCCTGTGCATCGTTAGCAACCACATAAGCTTCCAAATCTGCACGAATCTGCCCGCGTCCAAAACGACCATCCCATTCACCTGGCCAGTGTAATTGACGGCCGGTATAAGGCCAACCTGTAGTGGGCCAGGAATTTGGATCATTACTCAGTGCAGGTGTTTCACTCGAATTATTTATATATCCTGGTGCAGGATGCAATCCCCATTCGATTTGCCCTGTATCATCCCGGTCCATTTCTTCGCGGTAGTTGGTTTGGCAGAAAAATAATGAATCCAATCTCCCCTGCTCGCGTAAAAATACTATTTCATCCATATCTGACACTGGTGTTGTTCTGTCTTTGATATATACCTTTGCGCTTACCATCAGAGCTATACCATCATGCATTACGTTTCCACCAACGCCAATCGGCCAGCGAGCGGCATCTTTCCTGGGATAATCTCCCAGTTCCGTATTATTTTTAAAAAGCAACTGCACACGGTTACCGTTCATAAATCCTTCACGCTCCAGGTGAGGATCGCCGGCCCCATCATCCGGACCGTCATAGATCTTCCCCTGGGCAAATAGATCAGTACAAAATAAAAGTAGTAATCCAATGAACGATATATTTTGGAAAATTTTTATCATGACTGCGCATCCTTTTAAATAAATGTCAAATTTAGTTTTTCAATTAGCTTTAAAAAGTAAACTAAAAAATGACTCCTAAACCTATTTTAACAGAGCGTGGTGCTGACCAGTTTGCCGGGCTGTAAATACGATCCTCATAGCTACTAAAATCACTCCAGTGACCTAACAAATCGGACTCACGTATAATTGCCTGATTGGCTCTCCCGGTATTTCCGTTGACACCGTATTCATTCAAGCGATCAAGCAGGTTATATACATAAAGTGTACCACGCAGTTTTAATCCCATAAAAGTGCCAAACTCATAAAACGCCCTTAAATCAACTGTATAATGTAAAGGTTTATATCCATTGTTGGGGTATAAATTAACGCGATGTAAAGCATTTTGATCTATGGGAGTCCAAGTATAAGCAGCACCTGATCCGAGGTAAGCAATTGCAGTAAGGCCATAACTTTCCGTATTATATCCTACGGTCGCATTAAGCGTATGCCTTTGATCCCAGGACATGGGAATAAGTGTTGGGATGGGATCCTGACTATTACCGGCTCTAGTATAGGTAAATACGGGATTATCAGCATTACCGCGGGTATACTGCAGCGTATAGTTTAACTCAGCATAGAGTCGGTCAAATCGTGTATGAAATTTTACTTCGAGACCGCGAGCGTTACCATAATCTTTATTACCATACAAACCGTAGCGGATCTGATTATAAGTGGTTACTATGTTGACCGTGGATAGAGAATAAATGTCCTTATACCATATAGCTACCTCCAGATCCATATACTCATTTAATACCTGCCACAGACCAACCTCGTAATTAACTGTTTTTTCGGGCTTTACCTGGGGATTCCCGATTGTACTGGCATAATTAGTTGGCGAAAGGACATAAGAATTATTCAAATACATTGTGCTGTGTGGTGGGTATTGATAAAAATGACCATAGCTAAAACGCAATAATGCAGTTTCACCCAACTGATAAGAAAATCCAAGCCGCGGCGCAACATTAATTTTTGGATCAGCCTTGAAATATACCGACTGCCATTCAGGTTGATCTTCCTTGGCCAATTGATTACCTGGATTGCGGTAATTTGAAGGATATTTAGTTTTTGGATCAAAATATTCAAGCCGTACCCCCACATCGATTACCATATCTTCAAATTCCATTTTATCAGATATCCAACCAGCATATTGGACCGGTTCTTTATTATAGATATCAGAATAGGTTGTTGAATCAGGTAAAACTTGAGGTTCATAGATAATCCCTGACGCAGCGGTATTTCTGTATTTATTCACAATATTTTGTGAACGGGAATCATATCTGTATAGCGCTCCTTCACATCCACCTTCGATACTGTTTGTTCTGTTAATTTGCCAGGTAAAATCCAGTCTGCCTAAAAGCTTCTCGGTGCTTATTTCATTATGCCACTTTTCCTGTCCACCTGTATAAAAGCCGGTAAAACCGCTATTGGCAGCATAGCGATCGTGTATATATCTTGAATCTAATGGATCCTCATATAGATAGGAGGCAATATAATTATTAGAATAGGAGAGTTTTGCTTCATAGAATGCATTCTGTGCTAAAAAATGATTAAATTGATACATAACCAGATAGCTGTCGTTATAATGAATATTTCTCCCATCCGGTTTATATTTGTAAACATGGTCATAATCCTGTTCTTTACTATTATCAACCAATAGCATGAGAGACATTTTCAACCTGCTCAGCTTGTAAGTCAGCTTACCTGTCAGATTTACACCCTGATACCAGTCCATTGGCACGTATTCATTATCGCCACTATGCTCGTTAAATAAATAGTCCCCCTGCTCATCGTAAGCATAAGGATTTTGCCAAAAAGAATAATCGGGTCTGTCGGTAATGTTAAAGCGGCGGAGGCCATTCAGATAATTCATATAGTCCTGGACGCGCGTGTTGAAAAAAAAGGTTAATTTATTCGAGAATATTGGTCCGTGGATATAGAATTTGTAATCCCTGTTGCGATCAATCTCGCTCGCTTTGAGGCCGGGAAATTCATTCGAATGTGAGGTATAATAATTCTCCAAGAATCCTTCGAATTTAGCCGTGATTTTGTTACCCCCTTCTTTTGTGACCATATTCACAATACCACTCATCGCTTCACCATATTTTGCATTAAAAGTCCCGGTAATCACTTCAACTTCCTGCAGCGCGTCAGGATCCACACTAATCATCTGCTGACGGTTTAAACCGTTATAAACTGATATCCCGTCTACTAAATATGCCGTCTCATAAATTCTACCACCACGCATGTGACCGCCAACCACACCCGGCTGCAAAGCAACAACATCATTTAGCGTTTCGACCGGTAGAATCGCCATATCCTGTGAAGATACATTTCTGATTGAACTTGTCTGATCCTTTTTAAGGGCGATTTTATCGGCAACCACCACAATTTGTTCGCTGCTCTCAAGTACGGTTTCTTCTAAGGTTATTGATAATGTTGATGTACGGTTAACCGATACCCGTACGCCCTCTATCTTTTTGGGATGATAACCAATAAAATCCACCATAACATTATATTCACCGGGTGGAACATTGATAATAAAAAACGCACCATCTAAATCGGTGGCAGCACCTATGTAAAGATCTTCAATGGATACATTGACACCAACCAACGGATCACCGGTTGCTTTATCAGTTACAATGCCGGATATTTTTCCGGTTGTCTGGGCATGAATAGTACTGATAATCATCATTAATATAATAATGCATTTTAGAAAACCATTCATACACTACTCCCTTCAACTAGGTAATTTATTATAACAGGCCAGGATAAAAATCTGATATGAAGTAATATGCAAACAGACTTTAATAAATTCAAGAAAAAGGTTTATACATTTTAGTCGATAATGGAATTTTGTTATTTATTTAATATCTACCCCTAAACCGGGTGTGTTGGAGGGATACAATACCCCGGCCTGGATTGTAACCGCTCCGGCGGCAGGATCGTTTATTAGATCAATATGCCCATCTAGATCGGCATAAACAACATTATACCTGGCTAATGCAAAATGTAATCCTGCTGCAATACCTAATGCCGATTCATCCATACATCCGATCATTACCTCAAAACTCGCAGCCCGGGCTACGGAATTGATGTGCAGGGCCTCTGAAATTCCTCCAACTTTCATTAATTTAATGTTGACCATATCTACCAGCTCCGATTTTGCAAGACGAAATGCATCGCGCAGATTGAGTAAACTTTCATCGGCCATAACCGGGAGGGGCACATTCTTTGTCACTCTTCCCAGTAAGTCTGGTTCACCTTTAGGAGTTGGCTGCTCGATAAGCTCTAATTTCTCTTCTTGTGTTTGCTCCACAAATTTAATCGATTGTTCCACAGTATAACCCTGATTGGCATCGAATCGCAGTTCAATCTTTGCTCCAACTTCTTTTCTTACCATCTTTATGCGTTCAATATCCTCATCCACATTGATACCGCCCTTAATCTTAAGACAGGTAAATCCTTGAGAAATAAACTCCTTTGCCATCTTCAGGGTATCAATTACTGGCAAAATGCCAATGGTAATACTTGTTTTAATCCTAGTACGATAACCTCCTAATATTTTCCAGACAGGTAAATTCGCTTTTTTGCCCAATATATCATAGAGGGCCATATCCACCGCAGCCAGAGCAGAGGGATTCGTTGGTAATTTTGCTTTAAGCCTTTCCATAATATACGATAATCTCAGCGGATCACTTCCTCTCAGATCAGGCGCGACAACATTATTAAGGCAATCTAAAACATTAGCAGCTGTTTCTCCTGTCACTGCCAGATCAGGTGCAGCACAACCATATCCGCAAATTGGGGAATTCGTCTTAATATATAAAAAGATATTAGTCGTATGATCAATCGTCTCATAGGCAATAGTATAGGGATTTGCCAGTTTCATGTTTACCGGAAAAAACTCAATTGCGGTGATTTTCATATATTTTCCTTAACAATATGTTTAAATCTCGCGGGGACTAATACTTACGCTGATGTATCTCCTCGAGTGACATTCGTTTCAGATCCTCAACAAAAGCAACCAGGTGGGCCACCATGATCTGCCATATTTTTTTCCCTTTCTCAGCACTCGCTTTTGTAGGGTCTCCCATAACTCCACTTTTTGAAATCTTTTTGGTATAAGCATACCATAAAATTCCCCGTTTCGAGGTAAAATTTAAATAACGACTGGAGAACTCAGGTATGGAAGATTGTCGTTGGTCCATTTTCACAAGATGGGGACGTGTCGCCAAGGCTGTACTTGTCTCCACCTCACCAGCATGTACATCATTTGGGGTCTCTACCAGCTGATAGATATCTACATCGCTTGTTTCGCCCGAGTCCACACTGACAAAGATGTGTGCATCCCGGTTGATCATTTGTGCAGCAAAATTTAGTGATGGTGTGTTTCCCCCGTGCGCGTTAATAATTAACAGTTTTTTAATACCATTTCTTGCTGCGCTCATACCGATCTCATAAACTAATTTTGAGAGTGTATAATTATTAATTCCTATAGTTCCGGTAAATTCATCATGATGATACGAGACGCCATAAGGAATTAACGGAAGAACCAGCGGTTTGGGATCGCTGCAAGCCTGGGCCACCTGTTTTGCGAGATATTGAGCATCAAAGGCATCGGTATCTAAAGGCAAGTGGGGGCCATGTTGTTCTATAGAACCTACTGGTAATAAGGCTACATCTATCTCCTTCAGATATCTTTCTGCTTCGGGCCATGATAATTCTCCCCAAAGATAGATTTTTGGAAAAGCGCTGGCATACTGGCCATCAGATTCAGAAAAATCAAGATCCGGTTCTAAGGGATATGCTTTAAGCACAGCTGGTTCTCGTTTAAGATTAACTTTCTTCCATTTTTTACTGACGTGCTGTAATGCGCCCAGGCCGTATGATAAATAAATATCAAATAACATTTTTCTTAAATCAAGAGGCATATATTCAAAGGGTGAACGTTCCGGATCAAATCTTAGGTGCAAAATTTCAGGTCGCTCCTTATAATTCTTATCGGTGTTAATGATTCCTTTCTTCTTTAAGATATACATCAGCTGTTCTTGCCCTTCTGATTCCTGATGTATACCTTTTTCTTGCAACATTTCAAGACAATATTCAATCTGCCGTGAGGAATAGCCGCAGTGCTGTGGGTCTATATCAATAGCACTGAGCATACCAACGATCCTGCGACATTTCTCACATTTACCACAGGGATAGACACGCTCACCCTTTATGTGTGCCGCATGACATGATACTTGATGTTTTTGAAGATGCGGATATCTCTTGGTTAAAATTTTAAGAATCAGCATTTCCGAGAGTGATCGCACTATGGAAAATTGTGCTACTGACCAGCCCTTGGACATGAAATATCTTGTTAGCGTATTATCAAAATATCGGCTCTGATCGTATAAGCCGTCATAATGAGTAATCCCTTTATATGAGGTACGAATCGTTGTATCGTATTCATCTCCAATTATGAGTCTTCCAATCCCTCTTTTACGCAGTACGGGTAATGCGCCAAATATAAAAACTGCTACAGTCCATAACCGCACAGGGTATTCATCCGATCTGATATTTTGAAAATCTTGACGAATAAAAGGAAAATGGCGCAGCATCCAGGAAAAAACCCTATCTGCATTAGTCCATACACGACTGGTGTTAGCAATATTTTTTTTAAAATAACGGTAAGCATTCATAGCTGTAAACCAATGCCGCCCCGATTCATTGATGAAAATCGGATGCACATCTTTTCCGATTTCATTGAGTAAACCATAAGATAGCAGGCTATCTTTTCCACCACTTGAAAGGACCGCATGACCTTCCTGACTGTGTTCCCAATAACGCCATGAGGATGGACTCGGGATCTTTATTTTATTTTCAAAATTTACCGTGGCCTGCGAATATTTTTTTATACGCAATAAAGGAATATGAACTGATTTGGTAACAAGAAAAGGATTGTATTCGAGGAATTTTTTAACATAGATCTCTCGGGCCGTATTTTCCATCATATCGCGTATTAAGCGACGATCTTGATTATCGTATGCACCTTTGAAGACAATTTCTTGACAAAACAAACCATAATTTAATGCCACCTGAGCTCCAATTACTTCAGCAAGATTCTGAGAAGTAGGATCATTATCATCAAAGACGTCTTCTTCATACCTGTATATCAATTCTATAACATCTTTCTTTTTGCCCTGATAGACGACATAAGGTACTATTATTTTCTTTGCCTCAATTTTTATCGGCCCTACCTCAAGTCGCTCGATTACTTTTAAGCGGGAAAGAGTATCTTCCCTGTTGCTACCATTTTCTTTTTTACCCATTACATTCTATCCTAAAGATATATTTTTATTTTTTACATATGTTGTGACCAAGCGGGCTAAATCGGATGCTCCGTTGGAGAGAACATCATACGTTGGTATACCGATCAGGTTGCTGATCGCAGATATAAAAACTTTAATTTCTTTGCGATTCAGGTTTTCATGATTCAGAGTAATTGCGATAACTTTTTTCCCTGAAACCACCTCGATAGCATGCACCTGGTGAGGTAAAGGTTGAATGGGATAGCCAGGAAATCCGTCATAATCCTTCCTTGACGGAGCATGTTGCAGTATGACCATATCAGGGCGCCCTGCGGCCAGAATTTCATATCCCCCCGGATATGCCGGATTAAGTAAACTGCCCTGGCCTTCGATAACCAGTACATCTGATTTTGTTTCCTGCCATGCCTGCCATATTACATGTTCTATCTCCCCTGTCAAGAAGTCATTGATTAAGGAGTCTAACATGATACTGTAATGTGCACCTTGCATCCAGGCAGTTTGACCTGTTCCAATCAGCTCCGCCCGTAATCCGCTTTCCTGCAAGGACTGAACTAATAACCATGCGGTCGTGCGCTTACCAACAGCTGAGTCAGTCCCAAGAACAGCCACCTTTAGGGCCTTAACCTCTTCAATTTTACCACTAAAAAAGTGTAAACTATTGCGTGGCGGTGGTTTGCGGACATCACGAATTTGAATTTTGTATTTCTGTGCCAGGCCTAAAATTTCATCGTCTTCAGATAGAAAATCATGTAATCCACTGTCTACATTCAATCCCAATTGTATGGCCTTTTTAACGGTTTCGCGGGCAACCATATTCAACTTGCCTCCATCTGGTGCCAGGCCAATCACAAAATGTGTAGGTTTGTGATTATTACTTTTTGCCCAATGCATAGCAGCATTTAAATCCTGAACAATTGGAATTCCTTTGACCTGGCCGTCTAATACTTCACCGGCATCTTCACCGCTGTAACATGAATCAATTACCGCCAATACCCGGTATCTTTTTGTAAAGCGAACCAATCCATGAGCTGTTTTTCCATTTGGTGTATTAAATGCCCCTTCACAATATACAATGGCCTGATGCAGCAAAGTCGAACTCATGCCTTTCTCCCCGTTAAAATAGCCACATAGCGATCATTTGAAAAACTCTGTCTTTTATGTTGCTCAATTAAGGCAATTAATCCGGCAGTCGAGGCAGGTAAAACATGCAACCCTTCTTGTTCACGTATTAGTTTGGAAAATGCCATCATGCTCTTATCGCTGGCATTTGTAGCCCAACCCCTGGTTTGCCTGATTGCCATTAACGCATGATTTCCATCGATTGAATGCCAATTTATTAAAGGTTCATTAATTACTGTTTCGCGGATTTTTTCCGGTTCAAGATCTATACAAATATCATATCCTTTTATGTATGCTGTGACGATCGGATTTTTCATATAGGACGAACCGGCAACGATACGAGGAATGCGCGAAGTTTTCCCGCGACGATATAAACTCAGGAATCCCTTATAAATGCCCGCTAAAGTGGTACCATTCGACACGGGTACGGCGACTACGGCGGGAGCATCTCGTAATTCATCATAAATTTCATAGGCTATTTCACCATAGGCAGTGAGCTGAATTGCCGTATTAGCACCTCCGGGATTAGCATCATATATTTCATTTTTTTCAGCATATTCCCTCGATTTAATAACGGCGTTTTCATAAGCACCGTCTGTTCTGATAATTTCCGCCGAGAACTGCATCATCTCATTGACCCGTCTGGTCATGAACGCCTGGGGGATAAAGATATAACATTTAAGACCAACTAGTGACGCAGCCAGGGCCATAGCTACACCATAATTACCACATGTTGCCATGGTTATGGCGTCAAATCCACGTCTCAGCGCATCTTTTGCCTGAGCAAAGGCGATACGATCTTTTTGTGTGCCGGAAGGATTACCCCCTTCAAATTTAAGAAACAACTGGCGAAAACCAACCTGGCGTTCAATATTTCTTGCCCGCCCTAAATTAGAATCTCCAATCTCTGAATCGATAACATCCTCAAGAGCTTCCAACCGTTCTTCAAGTGCTTTGCGTGGATCACAGGCAATTTTTTTCTGAGTCTCTATATCGACAGTTAATTGATCGTATTCACCTTCGGCATTATCTAAGATATTAAAAATACTTAAGTTATTATCATTTCCAGACAATGTCTGCTCCTTTATTTATTAAAGAAATTTTTCTATCTCTATAAATATATTATCGATAAGCTATAACGTATCACTTTCCTAAACAAGGTTAAATAAGAAAAAGGTATACTTATCAAATCTTCATTTCAGTGTGATCTTTCAGTGGTGATTTCAGTTTTGCCGTATCTCTCTTTCCAGCATAGATAGATGCAATAATTCCTACTAAAAGAATGCCAGTAATAATGGTTAGAGAAATAAATGTTGGGATGGGATAATGGTGGGATAAGATCATTTTTATGCCAACATAAACTAGGATGTATACCAAACTCATTTTAAGATAACGGAATTTTTCAATAATAGCAGCAAGGGCAAAATAAAGCGAACGCAGTCCTAAAATAGCAAAAATATTTGAGGTGAATACAATAAATGGATCGGTTGTAACAGCGAAAATAGCCGGTATGGAATCGATGGCGAACATCACATCGCTACTCTCCACTACAAGTAACACCAAAAACAGAGGAGTAATTGTCAATTTTCCTTTAATATAGACAAAAAAATGCTCTCTCTCATACTGATTACTTATAGGAAATATTTTTTGGGCAAGTTTCACAAGGGCATTTTTTTCCGGCCTTATATTGTCATGACGAGAAATCAACAACTTAATCGCAGTAATGATTAAAAAAATACCAAAAATATACACCATCCAGCTAAAGCGTTCAATTAAAGCCACACCCAGAGTAATCATCATACCGCGAAGAATGATAGCGCCCAAAATGCCCCAGAATAGTACACGGTGTTGATATATAGCGGGAACATTAAAATAGGAAAAGATAAGTGCAATAACGAAAATGTTATCGAGACTCAAAGATTTCTCTAGGATGTAGCCGGTAAAAAATTTAAGTGCTGCATCTGTTCCATTCAGTTCATTTCCTATCTCTTTTCCGATACTAAACCAATGATGCTCATACATGTAATAAATAAGCCAATTAAAAAGAAGGGATAGAAGAATCCAAAAGGTAGTCCATAAAAACGCTTCTTTCGTTTTAATAATATGCGCTTTTCTATGTAGTAAACCTAGATCTAGCGCTAGTAAGATCAGAATGAGCAGGATAAAACCCAACCACAACCAAATCATTTACTTTAATTTCCGTTTGAAATATATCATTTTCACTGTCTAGTTAATAAATTGGAAGATATTACAAAGCACTAATATCGGTGCCCTTTCCCTTGGCAAGTTTAATTGGCACCCTGATAATTTTCCATATTTCATTAACATATTCTATGATCGTCCGATCGCTCGAAAATCTGCCCATGTTTGCCGTGTTAATTATTGATCGTCTGTTCCATTCATCCTTTTTCTTAAACATTAAATTAACGTTTTCCTGAGCTTCTAAATAATCGTCAAAGTCTGCCAATATCATATAATAGTCACCATTAAGGAGCGTGTCCGTTATCGGCTTGAATAAATCTTTGTCACGATCTGAGAAATATCCTTCAGCTATCATGTCAACGGTCATTTTGAGTTCAGGATTGGAGTCATACACTATTTTGGGCTGATATCCCTGTTCTCTTTTATCTTTGACCTCTTGCGCAGTTAGACCAAAGATAAAAATATTATCCGCACCTACAGCATCTTTGATTTCAATATTCGCACCATCGAGTGTACCAATGGTCAAAGCACCATTTAAAGCAAATTTCATATTTCCTGTACCAGATGCCTCCATTCCAGCGGTAGATATCTGTTGAGAAAGATCTGCGGCCGGGATGATAATCTGTGCCAGTGAAACGGAATAATCAGGAATAAAAATAACTTTGAGGTATGGGGCAACATCCTCATCTTTATTAATCTTTTTGGCCACCGTATTGATCAGTTTTATAATTAACTTGGCCATTAAATATGCAGGGGCTGCTTTACCTGCAAATATAACAGTTCTGGGTAGTGGATTTTTTATACTCCCCGACTTTATACGATTATATATGGTAATAACATGAAGTATATTCAGTAACTGGCGTTTATATTCATGAATTCGTTTAATTTGGCAGTCAAAAACGGAGTCTGGATTAATTTCAATCTGGAACTTATCTTGTATATATTGGGTTAAATCCTTTTTATTGGCATACTTAACCCGTCCCCATTTTGTAAGAAAATCAGGATTGGAAGAATGTTTTTCTAATTCTTTTAATGCATAAAGATCGAGAATCCATTTGTCACCAATGGTTTCCGATAGCAGCTTCGCCAGTCGTGGATTACTCTGTTTTAGCCAGCGGCGTTGGGTAATGCCATTTGTTTTACAATTAAATTTCTCTGGCCAGTACTGGGCATAATCTCTAAAAACGTGTTCTTTTATAATTTCGGTATGCAATTGAGCCACACCGTTAATAGAATGGCTACCTATGATCGCAAGGTTAGCCATTCTAATTTTCTTCTCCTGACCTTCCTCAATAATCGACATACGTGCCAGACGATCCGGATCATCGGGAAAATTGATCCTTATCTGATTTAAAAAACGGTGGTTAATCTCATAGATAATCTGGAGATGTCTTGGAAGTACTTTCTCAATTAGGCTTAAACGCCAACTCTCCAAAGCTTCTTGTAAGATGGTGTGATTGGTATATCCAAATGATTTTACAGTGATATCCCAGGCGCGTTCCCACGGTAATCCTTCTTTATCCAATAAAATATGCATTAATTCTGGTATGCAGAGAACAGGATGGGTATCATTCAATTGTATAGCTACCTTTTCTGGAAATATTTTAAAATTGGTATAGCTTTTCTTAAAACGGCGAACGATATCCTGTAAAGTAGCCGATGATAAGAAGTATTCCTGTTTCAGGCGTAATTCACGGCCCTGAAGAAAATCATCTCTGGGATATAGTACTTTAGATATGACCTCTGATTCTACTTTATCCTGAACGGCCTTATCATAATCACCGTAGTTGAAATAATCAAGATGGAACTCTTCACTGGCTTTTGCTGACCATAGTCTAAGATTATTAACGGTATTGTTTTTATATCCCGGTATCGGAACATCAAAGGCCATGGCAATAACGTCGTCGGTATTAATCCATTCAAATTTAATATTATCTTTCTCATCATAATACTGCTTGACAGATCCGTAAAATTTAACGGGATAACAGTATTCCGGTCGCTCAATTTCCCAGGGATTGCCGAAACGAAGCCAGTTGTCCGGAGCTTCGATCTGATAGCCATCCTGAATTTTTTGGGAAAAAATACCATATTCATAGCGAATGCCGTAGCCATAAGCAGGCAATTCCAGAGTAGCCATAGAATCAAGAAAACAGGCTGCCAGGCGCCCCAGTCCTCCATTCCCAAGGCCAAAATCACATTCCAGCTCTTCCAATTCCTCCAGGTCCAGCCCCAGCTCCCAGAGAGCATCATAAACAGCATGGTCAAGATCAAGGCTGGTGATTGCATTACCTAACATGCGCCCCATCATAAATTCCATTGAAATATAGTAAACACGTTTAACATCTTTATTATAGTATGTTTGCTGTGTTTCTATCCAGCGTTCGAACAAACGGTCACGGATCGTATACACGATACTTTTTAAAAAGTCCAGTTGTGTTGCAGAGTATCTATCTTTTGCCAGAGAAAATTCTAAATGATTAACAAACGCTTCCTGCAAAGATTCTTTATCTCTTGCTAACAGCGGATTGGTTGATGGAGAAAGCTTACCAAGCAGGTTGTGTGGATTCTTTTTCTTTGTCATTATTTTCAATTACCCGTTATAATTTTATGATTCAACCGGACCAGTTATACTAATTGCGAATTAACAAAATCCCAATTGATCAGTTTTTCAATATAAATGTCAAGATAGTCCGCTCTGCGATTTTGATAATCCAGATAATATGCATGTTCCCATACATCAACAGTTAGAAGTGCTTTTTTACTATGGGCAAGGGGTGTATCTGCATTGGCAGTCTTAATTATTTTTAATTTATCCTGATCCAGAATCAACCAGGCCCAACCACTACCAAATTGCGTAACACCTGCTTGTTTAAACTCTGATGCAAATTTTTCAAAACTTCCAAAAGCCTGCTCAATTTTGACCCTTATTGGTCCAGATGGAATTGCACCACCACCAGGTTTTATACATTGCCAATAAAAGGAATGATTCCAGCATTGTGCAGCATTATTAAATACAGGAACACTCTGGGTATCCTGTGCCGAGCTTTTTATGATTTCTTCAAGATCCATTTTTTCATATTTGCTGCCGTTTATTAAATTGTTAACGTTTACAACATAAGTGTTATGATGTTTCCCATGATGAAATTCTAATGTCTTTGAACTGATATAAGGCTCCAGTGCATCCTTTGGATATGGTAAGTCTTGTAAGTTTACAGCCATGGTCAAACTCCTTTATATGCCATATTGTTATTATTTCACTACAATTAAATGAATTGCATAGTTAATTAAATATCTTATGCATGATATCATTTTTTTTATTTCTCTTTACTTGATACATAAGTTCATCTGTTACCTGTAGCATTTCCTTAACAGAAGAATCAGGCTTTGTAAAGGTTGTCATTCCAATACTAAAGGTAACGGGCCAGTCATTCTTTTTCATAACCGCAAGTAATTCTCTTCTAATACGATTAATTAAATATTTTGCAGCCTTTCCATCGGTTTCAGGTAAAAGAAGGGCAAATTCATCTCCCCCTAAACGTGCCAGAATATCACTTGTCCTAATTCTATGATGAATAACCTGAACTACTTCAATGAGAAGTCTATCACCAATCAGGTGCCCAAATTGATCATTTACACTTTTAAAATTATCTAAATCAATATAAGCTAAAGTAATGGCATGATTATATCGCAAAGCCCGTGCATTTTCATTCTTGGCCAATTCATAGAATGCCAGACTGTTCCAGCTTTGTGTTAAAACATCTTTTCTGGCCAGTTGCTTTTCTTTATCTAAAGTAACTTTTAATTTCGCCAGTAAAGTAGTAACAACAAGAAAGATTCCAAATCTTACAAAAGCATTCCAATAAGGGACAAGTACGTGGGAATAGTAAGGTTGTGACAGTGTATCTGCAAAAAACCAGGCTATACCACTACAAATCGATATGAATATACCTATTTTAAAGCCAGCATACCATGTCACAATTATTATCGGTATTAAATAAAAGAGTGAAAATGAAAAAGCATAACCGATTATATAATCGGTATATCCAAGTAAGAACACTAAAATTAAACCTGCTACAGTTATAAGCTTCTTATCTTGAAAGATGATATAGCTTTTCATTATTTATTTAATTTCTGTACCACATAAGAAACGATATTTTTACTGATTTTTTGTACCAGTTCATCTGGTACCCCATCATAATGTTCAGATTGCAAGCGCATGTCACAAATTTCATTGACATAGTCAATGGCAACAAATCGCCCTTTAGTATCAAGTGCAAATTCTGTGGAAAAAAAATTTAAGCGACATATATTATATATTTTTTTCATAATTGAGAATAGATAATTTAAACGATATTTTTCTATCGCTTCATTTGAAATTTCTTCATATCTATGAGTATAATTATCCCACCATGTTGTATGCACTTCTCCACAGACATAAAACACCCTAAACCAGAAACTACGATTGTCAATTTCTTTAGGTATTACTTTTTCCTGAATAAGATATTTATCATCGGGAAATTCCTGTCTCTTATTCATCACATATTCGATAGAAAAACCATCTGTATACACGCCCAAACCTGCACCGGTATTAAGTGAAGGTTTAATAATAAAGGGTCTCCCTAATTTTGCGAACTCATACCTGTCAATATCAATCACAGGATGATTGAAGTATTCTGGTACTATGATCGTTTTAGGGGTATTGATATTGTCCCGTACGAACAACTCATGCATTAATGCTTTATCAGAGGCACGCTGCTGCAAACTGAGTCGTTGAAAAATGGTTGTCTTCTTATCTGAGAGTAGATTGTAAAGAGGAACAAATTGCACAGAAGAATCTGAAGCGCGATCGTAAAAAATGGTAAATTTTAAAAGATCATTCTGTACGAGATTTATGGTTTCATTCACATTATAAGGGTAGACTACATATGTGGTTAGCCCCTGCTTTTGGGCAATTTGCTCAAGACACTGGACAAAATTTTTATCGCAGAACCAATCTGTCGCAATGCATAAATCATATACATCCATTTATATTTCAAATCCGTTCTATTCTTAATACTCAAAATTCTTTTTTCATAGCGCTTTATTAATTCATAAAGTATTTAACTGTGACACCCTAGATGTAAGGCTGGCCTATTTTCCAAATACAAGTTTCAGCACATGTGATTGGTAAATAGCGGCCGATTGATTTGGTTCATAAAATAATTATACTGAACCTTTTTTCTATATCGGCCGCTATTATACCACTGTTCAAATTTTATCCGATTGTAAACGGATAGCGATCGCTTCTAGCATCGATCACATAATTTTCCCGGTGCACAGTTTTACAGGATGTCGCACTCGCTCGTTTATTACATTATATTAGAAAATTTACATCTCCTCACCTTCTAACGTATCGACAGCGGCGGTATCACTCACGGCTGGTTCTTCTGTCTGCTCCTGTTCCTTTACCGGTTCCGCTTCCTTCTTTTGACATCCTGCTAACAGAAAACTAATGATAACAAGTGATAAAATAATTAGACGATACATAGTTACCTCCCACATTTTTAGATGAACGGTTTCTTAATTTGTAATCGATATCAGTGATAAGAAATGGTTTATAATTTTTTAACCTGTACCACTTGTTCATATCGATTATACAAAGTTATTTTATTCTCGTATATCTATATATATTATAAAAAAATTATCTAAATCTCCACATATGATTTAATTTTATATTTTATCTTTCTTAAATAGTATTGTACCGGGATAATTATTATAAAAGAATTAGGTTGAACTTTGTTTTACCTTACAGGAAAGGCAAATAGTTGTGGTAGGTACAGCTTGCAGTCTTTCGGGATCTATTTCTTTACCACACTCTGAACAGATCCCGTATATCCCATTCTTAATATTTTCAAGTGCCTGTTCTATCTGATTTAGATAGCGCTTCTCACGAGTGATGAAATAAAAGGTATTTTCACGATCGGCTGAATCAGAACCAAATTCGGCAAAGCTATCGGAATATTTTGGATTATTACTATACTCATCCAATGCTGTGGTTAACCTATCTTCCATTTGACTGATGGTCTCTATGGTCTTTCTCTTTTTCTCTAACAACAAATTCTTATAGAACTCTTTTTTTTCATCGGTCATAAAAAAACCTAAATTAAAAGCATACCATAGGTATTACTAAATTGTGATGGTTGAGAATAGTCTATTCATATGCCACATCTTTTCCGAGTATAAGAAAGTCAGCAAACCAATCCCTTATTTTTATATATAAATTACACATTTATGCAATAATATGCCACAAATTTATAATAAGTATAATTTGTTGTATTTTCTTAGGTTAAAAATAGCGCTGCTATGAAATAATCGTGATCCAACCAGCGGAATTAGTTTATATCATAAATAGGGTCTCAAATTAATAGCAGATAATGTGTAAGGTAAAGTTTAACTTACTTGAAAGATGGAATAATCTAAAATTTTTTAATAGGGAAGACCTTTATTTGTGATTTATAAAAACCAGCCCCGACGATATTGACGATGTAAATAATCGTTTGCTTCTGAAGCATTGATAATTTTCATATTTTCCGAATCCCAATATAGTTTTTTTCCCGCTCGTAAAGCAATATTTCCTAAAAGAACCGTTTCAGTCATAGGTCCAGAATAATCAAAATTAGCTTCAGACGGCTTACCATTTTTACAGGCATCGATCCATTCCTGTCTATGACCTATTGATCTGGGTATCGTTTTGGCGGGTTTCTGATACTCTTGCATCTTTACCTCAGGAATAATACGTGCACCATTCGCTCCATGAGAACCACATAATATACTTCCTTTAGTGCCCATATAGATTGCTCCACCAAATTGGTCGCCCATGACTCGATCCTCTTCCAGACCTTCAGGCCTGGCCGGCATAAGCCCACCGTCATACCATGTGAGTTTAAGAGGCGGAAATTCCTCTCGTTCTGGAAAATGATAGGTCACCATAGATGCACGAGGATAAGTTTCTGTATTTTTTAATTTATCCCAACTTAATCCCTCTGGAACAAAGGTAGAATGACTTGCTTCGATACTGGTTGGGGCGCCTAATTTTAAAGACCAGACAATATGGTCAAAAATGTGACAACCCATGTCTCCTAATCCGCCCGTTCCAAAATCCCACCAACCACGCCATGTGGCTGGGAGGTAACATGGGTGATATGGCCGATACGGAGCGGGACCAAGCCATAGCTCCCATTCCAAGGTTTCTGGAACTGGCGGTGTTTCAACCGGCCTGTCAATACCCTGCGGCCACACGGGATGAGGCGTCCAGGCATGCACCTCATATACATCACCGATTGCGCCATCCCAAATCCATTCACAGAGCAGGCGGATGCTTTCACTGGCATGGCCTTGAATACCCATTTGGGTTACCACTCCCGCTTCCCGGGCTGCCTTAGCCAATTCCCGTGCCTCATAAACAGAGTACGTTAACGGTTTTTCGCAATATACGTGTTTATTCATTTTAATAGCCAACATTGATGCCACAGCATGAACATGGTCAGGTGTGGCAACAACTACGGCATCTATATCCTGCTGCTTTTCTAACATAACACGAAAATCTTTATATTTTGCAGCTTTTGGGTATCTTGAAAATGTTTGTGCCGCCCGATCCCAATCCACATCACATAAAGCTACAATATTCTCATGTTCCATCTCCCGTAGATCGTAACCACCCTGCCCTCCTACACCAATACCGGCAATATTTAACGTATCACTCGGTGCCAGAAAACCTCGTCCCCCCAGGACATATCGAGGAACGATCATAAAAGATGAAATTGTACTGAGTGAACCTGCAATAAATTTTCTGCGTTTCATATCAAAATCCTATTCTCCTAATCGCTATAAACAATTAAACTTTAATTGCCTCTGTCATAGAGAGTTCTAAGGATTCCAACAGTAAGGCACTAGCTTATTAATTCAGTATAGGTATTTAGATTTGTACTACATATATTTTTTCATATTATATCGCTCAGCCAAAGCAATTCTTTCATTGTCAGAGAGAGATTTCATATACGATTTCCAACCGGGACACCAGCCAGCATGCCATCTCCATAAGCGACCCAAAATTGATTTTGGATTATTATCGTATTTGGCACGGAAATTACAATCAGCACAATTTTGTTCAGCCATTTTAAATCTCCTTCATTTATTCCATAATAAAAACCTTATGATTCATAATACGGAACTCCTTATCCTCCCATCAGTTAATTTAGGGCTTAACTCATAATTTTTTGTTTACACCGATACTGTAAACGACTCTATGAGCCATCTTTCGTATTTCATTCTGTACATTCTCGAATATGAAGCGCTGCTCAAAAAAGTAGTATACTACAGGAATTAACACGAGAGTGATTAGTGTGGAACTTAATAGACCGCCGATAACTACCCGCGCCAGTGGGGCCTGGTTTTCCCCACCTTCACCAAAACCGAAAGAGAGGGGGAGCAGACCGAGTACCGTGGTGAGCGTGGTCATAAGAATCGGGCGCAGACGCCGGGAACCAGAAAGCCTGATGGCATCCAATAGAGGCATACCAGCATTTCGCCTAAGCTGGTTTGTATAATCTACCAACAAAATAGCATTATTAACGACAATCCCCGCTAACATAATACATCCGATAAAGGCTTGCATACTAAAAATTGTACCGGTTAATATCATAATAAATACTACACCTATTAAGGCCATGGGAATAGAGAAGAGAACAACAAAGGGATCTTTAAAGGATTCGAATTGCCCTGCCATAACCATATAAACCAGAAAAATAGCCAGGATCAGGCCGAATAAAAGTTCTTGAAATGCTTCCTGTTGCTCTTCGTAGTCACCGCCGAAAACGATGGAAAAATCTTTTGCAACTGGGATTGTACGCAATCCCTCGCGAATATCTGCAATGACTGATCCTAAATCACGCCCGGTAAAGTTAGCATTAACGGAGATTATCCGTTCCTGATTTTTTCTTTCAATACGTACCGGACCCTCTTGTTGAATAACTTCCACTACATTACGCAAAATGACAGGTTCTCCGCGATTATTCACAACAATCAAATCAAGAAGCTCATCCAAATCTTTGCGGTCTTCTTCGCTGAGGCGCACCAGAATGCGATATTCTTTACCACCTTCGCGAAAGTTTGATGCCTGGGTACCGCCAATAGCTGTTTCTAAGGCCTCACCGATACGGGTCACAGTTAATCCCAGATCTGCCGCTTTTTGTCTGTCGATACGAATCAGTTGTTCCGGACTTCCCTCTTCTCGACTGATTTGGGTATCGGTAATATTTGGTACTTTCCGGATAACCTGTTCCACGCGTTGTGCCAGCTCATTCGCAGTCTGTAAATCATAACCCCGCACCTCCACACTGACGTTGTCGGTCGTTGAGCTTCCCATTCTTAACAAAAATAATCCCTGACCGGCACGGGTTCGAATAGTAACACCCGGCAAATCCTCAAGCTCACCGCGTAGCATGTTTGCTATCTCTTCACTGCTGCGATTTCGTTGGCTCTGGGGCAACAGCGAAATTCTTAACTCTGAAGTATGCCCCCCTCTCGAGCGCCATCCGCCGCCACCTATGAAACGGACCATAAAAACAGAGAGAATAAAAAACAGGAAAACCGAAAGGACCACAATCCTACGATGTTCTATGGCCCAATCCAGTAGTCTTGAATAGCGCTCTTCCACATGCCGAAAGGCTTCTTCACTATAGGTATAGATTTTATGCAGACGACTTCTGTAGTTAGGATCTTCCACATGTCGCATGCGTAGAAAACGTGAAGTCAACATAGGCACAAGGGTTAGGGAAACAATTAATGAGCAAAGTAAAGCGAAACCGACCACATAGGCCATTTGTTGAAACATAATTCCAGACATACCGCGAAGAAAAACAACGGGAAAAAATACTACCAAAGTGGTAAGTGTGCTAGCAACAATAGCGGACCAGACTTCTGAACTACCAATCAAAGCTCCATCTACAGGGGAGTGCCCCTCCTCGCGGTGTCGATAAATGTTCTCCATAACCACAATGGCACTATCAACCAACATACCAATTCCTAATGCAATGCCACCAAAGGTCATGAGATTTAATGTGAATCCACCGAAATACATCAGGCCGAATGTGGCGAGGATCGAAATCGGTATCGCAGTGGCAATAATGGCGGTACTGGCTATATTACGCAGGAACAGAAATAGAATAAAAATGGCTAAAATACCACCGATCATGGTGGCATTTTTTACGTTATAAATCGCCTTTTTTATGTAAATTGAAGTGTCAATTAGGGTAATGAGTTGAATTTGTGGGAAATCTTTGGTAATTCTTTCCATCTCCTCGCGTACCGCATCAACTACTTCAACTGTATTGACACCCGATTGTTTGTTGATTGCGATGCGTACACCGGGCTCTCTATTAATACGCACGAGTTGACGCACTTCCTCCCAGGAATCTTCTACATTGGCTACATCTTTAATCTGAATAGGGGCACCCTGGCGCATGGTAATGACGGTATTCCGTATTTCATCCAATGTGCGATACTCTCCCTGGGTGCGAATAAGTATTTCCAGATTGCCTTTTTCATAAAGGCCGGCAGGAATGTTA
>Ga0111175_1003_pt1 | contig 50542 bp, 34 predicted proteins | sample DeeMarSWOR324_28_FD_80228 | JGI IMG/M metagenome (GOLD analysis project Ga0111175, IMG submission 80228) | Bacteroides sp. SM23_62
CATAACTTCCGGGGAGTAAACCATTAAAAATAAGACCATTACCTGGCTTGGTCGGAATCTTCTTTTGAGATATCGTCTTTCGAAGAACAGCTGTGACCTGCAATCGCCCGCCTTTGATGCGAGATATGCAAGATTCCTGGCACTGTATTCTTTCGGCTCTGAAATAAAGAGACCTTCCCGGTCATCAGGAGCCTGCTTCTTCGATTATGGCAAATTATTTAAATCATCTATATATAGAAATGTGAAAACTAATGAGGCAAAGGAATAATTTTATGAAAAAAGAATCTATTTTGACTTTGGTTTTTGGTTTATCACTGGCTTTGACGATGACGGGCTGCACTCCCGCCCGACCCGTAACGATAATGGAGGAGGAGCCAATTCCTCGAGCCGAAAGGGCTGATGTAGCTTTTCCCGAGGTACCCCGGATAATTGCCGAAGAATTAAAGCAGCTTATGGACAATAAGGGTGAGTATATATTAGTGGATACACGGAGCAGCTCTAGCTATAATTATGGGCATATCGAAGGAGCGATAAATATTTATAATAATCCTCAAGGAGACCCTTTTCCCCGCGAAATGATGCTTAGGGCTCTTCCCAGGAATAAATTGATCATCCTTTATTGTGATTGACCAGATGATAATAGCAGCGCCAGTCTGGCGCTGGAGTTATGGGATCTGGGTTATGATCAGGATAAGGTAAAGGTTTTATCCGAAGGTCTGTATCGCTGGAAGGAGTTGGGCTATCCTGTTATAGAAACCGAGAATTAGAGAAAATTACGATTCTTGTTGCTGGAGACCATTAAAGAGATTAGATTTTAGCCTTAGCCTTCAGGTCCTTATATAGGTCCTTGATGGATTTTTTGATATCTGATTCAGGCGGATATACCCTGTCAAAGCCCAGTCTCTTGAACGTAGCTTCGTCTTTCTTGAAATCGCGCTTGCCAATGCCGAGAATTCCGCCGATATATAAGATAATCTCGCCAATTCCGGACTCGATACATTTGTCTCTGAATCCCTGTAGATCCATTTCAGCCATTCCATAAAGCGAACTTATGATCATTGCGTCAGCACCGGTTTCTTGGGCAACTTTGATGAATTCATCAGCCGGGGTTTGAGCACCCAGTGCAACAACATTGAAACCGTTTTCTTTAAGAACCTTGGAAACGATCTTTGTACCTATGACATGAGCATCAACACCTACGGTACCTGTAACAATAGTGGGTGTCCTTTTCATCTGGAGCTTTATGATCTCATCATCAGCTTCATCTTTTTTCACAGGTGAACCAATCACACTTCCCCCTGAAAGAGCCCAGAAATCAGAAAGTGAAGTATTGAAGTTCAGCTTTGTTCCTTCAGCCTTTTCTCTTTCCTTTATTTTTTCGTCGTTGTACTTCCTTACTTCTTCCGGAATAGGAAGGTTTCCGTAATCGATATAACGGCAGGCTCCCTGTAAATCCCTTGCCCCCAGAACAAGATCCCTGGTATGAATATTTATGGAAAAAGGCGAATCAAGAACTCCGGCTTCCACTGCCTTAACAGTGCCAACAATAACATCTCCGTCACCCATTTCTGCAACCTTGTCTAAAATAGCACTGACCGCGAGCTCCGTCATTCTTTCCTCCTGCTCTATCTCAGCAGTTACTGGTTCAAATTTCTGCTGTCTTACGACATTGAAGATCCAGTTAGCAGATCGATAGGTCTGCATATGTGACTCAATGCTTGGTATTCCTGTTGCTTCATCGATGGTTTTTACTGAGCAGGCAGCAAGGCTGGACATTGCTGCTATCATGGCAATGTAATTTATGTAGCCGAAAGCATTGCCTATGTCCTGCGGGAATGGAAACAGCGATGACTGGTTGCCGATAATACCCGGTATAATAACGTCGTTAAAGCCGAATTTATCCAAGTATTTCCTGAAAAGTTTTTCACATACCCTGATCTCTGCAATATCCTGGTTTATATTTCCCTGGAAATTCATGAGCGGAACAATGCTCTTGGTGCCCTGGCCGGCTGAGACAAGAGCCTCAAGGATCTGGGTTGCTATATTTACATACATTGGTATAACGCCGTTGGGAAGCCAGCCGTGCGTATCTGTGCTTATAATAACGCCCTTTTCAGCATAACAGCTTATCAGCCTGCCGAGATACCGTGCCGTCTGAATACACTCTTCAACTGTTGCTTTTTTATCATATCCCGAAATCCATCCGAAAAAGCTGTTAGGCATTGCCGTCATACCCGAAGCAAAAGCGATCTCTCCCACAAAACTATTGGCAACACGTGAACATCTGGGATCAAAGGCCCCCTCGCAGGATTCCACTACCTTGCGGGTGGTTTTTACTCCGTGGTTAATTATAGGATAACCGTTTAATTTACTTTTCCCTGTCTTTATACTTTCCTCAAGCCCCTTTTGTGCCTTATCAAGCTGAAGATTACGGGTATAAGAATCGGTTGTGAAAGGAAATAAGCGAACACCTACTTCATTTAATGAACGAAGAAGCTTGATCTCTTCCTCAACAACAGGAACGCCTGATCGAGGGAAAAGCCCGATTTTTCCTTCTTCTTTATATTTTGCAAGCACCTTTGTAAAATTTTTACTGTCAGGCATCTTCTTTTGGTATTCAATTGCCTCATCCAAATCCACATCTTTGCCTGTAGGCCATGCTGATAACTCTTTTTCACGCATTTTTGCAAAAGTATCATCATCGATACGCTGTTGTTTAACCTTTATCACTGATCATTCTCCTTTGTGACCTGTTGGCAATCGCTTTGTTGTTGCTATATTTAGAGATAGCTCGGTACAGCCGGATAGAAATATAGTCAATGATTATTTTGAGATCTCACATTTAAGCCCAAAGGATTCAATAATTTGTTTTGCTTTGTCCAGTTCCTTTTCGGTCGGATATTTTACGTCTTTAAGGTGATATTTCATATCTATCATTCTGTATTTGTTTTCACCATACCTATGATATGGCAATATATTCACAGGAGTATCTTTGGCCAGTTCTGCCACAGTCTTTGCTATAGCTTTAATGTTTTTTTCCGAATCATTGTACCCGGGTATCAGCGGAACTCGTAAAACCATTGGAATTCTCTTTTCAACAACCAGGGCCAGATTGCTCAGAATCAAATCATTCGATTGACCGCAGAATCTTTTATGTTCTTCAGCATCCATATGTTTCAGATCATAATATACCAGATCCGTATAAGCCAAAATTTTTTCCATTTCCTGTTTTGATCCGAATCCGGAAGTGTCTGCGCATGTATGGATATCATTTTTTCTACAGCGTTTAAACAGTTCCGCGACGAAATCAGCCTGCATGAGAATTTCTCCTCCAGAACATGTAATGCCGCCTCCTGATAATTTGTAGTAATCTATATCTCTTTTTACTATATTATAGACTTCCTCAACTGTCATTTTAGTGCCGGACATCCGGAGCGCCCCCTGTACGCATGCCTCAACGCATTTGCCACATCTGTCGCAGGATTTCCGGTCTATATGTATACCGTCTTCATCCAGCGTTATGAGCCCTAATGGACATGTCTCTACACATGTCCCGCATTTTTTACAGGAAGTATATCTCCAGGTTACTTCAGGCAAAGGATTCCATGATTCCGGATTTGAACACCAGAGGCAGGTTAGGGGACATCCCTTAAGGAAAACAGTAGTTCTTACTCCCGGACCGTCATCAATACTATATCTTTGGATATTAAACACTATCCCTTCCATGGGGGCCTTTATATCTCCTCTACTTTCAGGGGGAAATTCTCCCGGTGGATAAACCTTTGAGCAATAAGACTTTTAGAAGGGCGGTTTATATTCGTCAAGAAAAAAAGTTGCTTTTATCCGCCTTCGCGGAAGACCACGAGTTTGCCCGTGGTTGAATACGTAATTGATCGCTTGCTGCGGCGCGGTGTCGCCCACAATTTAGGCGGATAATCGCGTCATTGCCGGAGGCGAAGACGGGTATTTTAATGGGACCACGGGTTTACCCGTGGGGCTCCATATGGATTCAGGGACAAGGTGCAATTTTTCAAGCGTTATAAAATTTCGTGCATTGAACGCCGAACAATCTCTTCCTGCAGATCATGTGGCAGGTCTATGAAGTATGCACTGTATCCGCCGACCCTGACAAGAAGATTCTTATGTCTCTCAGGATGCTTTTGCGCATCAAGGAGTTCTTCACGGCTGTGAATGTTGAACTGGATGTGCCATCCCTGTCTGGCCATAAATGCCTTAATAAGCGAGCCCAGTTTCTGCAGTTTCTCATCCGTGTTAAGTACATTCTTTGAGAACTTCATATTCATAGCATAGCCGACATATTCCTTGGAGTAAGGTTTTTTTGTCGCAGAATTTATAGCTGCGGTCGGGCCGTTAACGTCCATACCCGGCATTACAGAGCAGGCCGCATCGTTGGTAGGTGAACCGGCAGTTCTGCCGTTAGGCAATGCGCCGATCGCTTTGCCGATAACAACATGTCCGGCTGCCGCGCCGATGAAGAGCATGGGCTTTTTGCCGGTTATAGGATCTATCCATCTCTGCATGATTTCAGGCACTTTGGTTGAGAGTTTGTCATATATAGAATCAACATAATCATCATCATTTCCGTATTTGGGCGCGTTGAGACACATTTGACGGAGATCTTCATGGCCATCCCAGTTCTTTGCACAGGCCTCGAGCATCTCTGCTATGGCAACCTTTTTCTCATCAAAGACTAGTTTTTTGATTGCAGACAGACAATCAGCAATGTCGACCAAACCACGGCTCCCCAGCCAGGAGGTTCTGCCCTCCGGATAACGGGCACCGCCTTCTTTCGGAGTAAGTCCTGACGGTATGCAGTCCTCATATTGCATAGCGCATCGCAGTCCGCTCATGGGACCATCTGTAATTTCCGTACACAATGAAAGCATTTTAACTTTGTGCAGAATGGGTACAAAATATTCCACCTGTTTGTAATATGCTTCTATAATCTGTTCAAGGCTGGTGAAGTCTTTTGGATCTCCAGTCTTGGGCCCTAGCTGCTTCTGGGTTCTTGGATCAAAACCGTTGTTAAGGGCTAGCTCAAATACTTTCAGTTGACTGATATTATGGCCGCCGCCTACATGTTCCATTCTGTCAAGATGATAACCAAGGCATCCGCTTGCATTCCAGTTGCACGCATCTTCAATAGCTACATCTCTGTCAAGGTAGCGCTTGGTGCCAAGCTTGTCATTCAGGAATGCTGGGTTGCCGCCGCCGAATTTGACATTAGAGCGCAGGGCATGAAGTAAAAATTTTTTATCCATTTCCGGATTATAGCGGATATAAACCGCGGGCTCGGAGAGTTTGATCTGAGCCATTACTTCGAGTATAAGCCAGGAAAGCTCATTAGTCAGGTCATTTCCGTTTTCATCCACACCGCAGAGGGTGATATTCGGCAATAATGATCCGGGGGCCGCTCTCTGTGAACGGGGTATAGTTACAAGATTTTCACATTCTCTTATCTTGAGCCAGAGGGCACCAAGGAGTTCAGCAGCGTCCTGCGCAGTGATTTTATCGGCTTCTTTGTCTTTTTTATAATAGGGATAAAGGATCTGGTCAAGGCGCCCAATAGGTACTTCAGGGCGATCGGAACTTTCTTTCCAGCATGCCAGGTGATAAAGCCTTACGCATTGAACAGCCTCGAAGAAATCACGCGGAGGCTCAGCGGGTACTCGTTCGCAGGCTTCTGCAATCCTGATAAGTTCCGCCTTCCGTTCGGGACGGGTCTCTTTTTCAGCCATTTTTCTGGCCAGATCCGCATGCCTCTCTGCAAATTTGATGAAAGCTTGGCAGGAGATAATGCATGCCTCAAGCAGCCAGTATTTACGAAGGAATTGAGCTGAACCGTGGGAATTTTCATTATCGCCTTCAGCCATCATCCTTTCACGTTCTTTTTTACATAAATCAATTACATGTTTAAGACCATTATCAATGCATTGAGCACTGACCTGGGCCACACCGCCGCCGTATGCGCTAAAATTCTGGAACAGGCCCCTGTCCATTTTATAGCGAACGCCGCGTCCTTCAAACACACAACCCCTGTCAAATAAAAGATCAAAAACTTCAGGTCCCATATCATATTCAAGAGCAGCGTTTACAGTGCTGACCTTTGGCATATGTTCAACCCAGTACTCAGCGTCCTCTTTCAGTGCCTTTAAATCTTCAGGTGTGATATTTTTGGATTCGATGTCGCTGGTCTTTCGATCAAACTTGCCGCTTTGGCACATTTCTAAAATCTCATTGGGCTTCATTGCGCACAGTGTACCATTACCGCGTATGAATTTTGTCAGAGAGCCTACGATTATCTCACCATCTCTGATAAGCAGCGGACATTCAAGCAACCTTTTTTCAAAGGCTTTGGCCCAGCGGATGTCTACAGGCAGGCCTTCCGTCTCTTTCCATGACTTGGTGAAGAGGAGTGTGTCGTCCACATAAACCTGCGGTTCTGCTTCTTCCCATTCCTTTTTAAGCCTCTGTAGTCTGGGAGTCATAACCCGGACTTTTCTTATTTCTTCTGGATTAACTTTTACACTTTGTATCATTTAAAAATCTTCCTTTTCAAAGAGTATATCTTAAATTATATACAGTTTTTATATGCTATTTTTAAATATTATAAGCACGAATTTGGAAAAGTGCAAAGAAAAAGTAATATATCTTATATAATCCTTTAGTTACAAGCCTGCTGGGAATGGTATTATATATGGAAAATTAATATTGATAGTTCCCAATTAATCCTTTTTTTGTTGACAATGTTTAAATTTATATATTTTACTTAATGATAAGTAAAATCAGCAAAGGGATTCGTGAAAAAATAATGGAAGACAAGAGATTACTGATCGATTTCGGAAGCACATTTACAAAGGTTGTCTATATTGATTTAAATAAAAATAAAATTATTTCGAAAGCAAATCATTTTTCAACAGTGGATACTGATATTACTGAGGGCTTAAGGGAGTGCTTAAAGGATATTTCGCTTGATTCAGGCATAAGCAATCTTGAGGAAAGCGAAGCTCTCGCATGCAGCAGCGCGGCCGGCGGGCTCCGCATCGTGTGCACTGGTTTTGTGCCGGACTACAGCAGTGAAGCGGCAAATCTCGCGGCGCTTGGCGCCGGCGCTAAAGTTGTCGGATCCTTTTCTTATGAAATAACCGCGAAAGAACTCGAAGAGATCGAAAGCCTTTCTCCTGACATTATCCTGATGACAGGAGGAACCGACGGTGGCGACAAGAAGGTAATAATCCATAACGCTAAAATGCTGGCAAGAAGGAAATGGCCTGACACGAATATCATCGTTGCGGGCAATAAATCCGCGCATGACGAGATCGCTTCAGTCTTAAAAGGCAGTGATAATATCTTTTATGCAAAGAATGTAATGCCTGAAGTCGGAAAATTGGATGTGGATTCCTGCAATAAGATCATTCGGGAATTGTTCATAACAAGGATAATTAAAGCAAAGGGCATCGCAAAGGCAAAATCCCTTATCAAAAATGTCCTCATGCCTACGCCATCAGCTGTACTTGAAGCAGCCAGACTGCTCGCGGATGGATATAGAGGCGTACAGGCAGGCACGGCTTCAGGGAATTCGGTCACAGGAACACCAGTCCAAGGAACTTTAGTTCCTGGATTAGGTGAACTTATGGTGATTGACGTTGGCGGAGCCACAACAGACATACATTCTGTTGCAGAAGGAAAACCAGGTAGCGGAGCCACTGCTCAGGTAGGCTTGCCCGAGCCTTATGTAAAGAGGACCGTGGAAGGAGATCTCGGTTTAAGATATAATATAGATAAGCTTATTGAAATAGCTAAACAGAGGGGGGTCTCGAAGGATTTTGAGCGGACGGCTCTGAAATTTTGCACACAAGGTTATTTGCCGGATGGAAAAGATGAGGTTGATTGTCATATTACACTGACCAGGATGGCAGTAGAAATCGCGGTGAACAGGCATGCAGGTAAGATTAAGATTAAGTATAGCCCTTCCGGAGAGATCATCTTTCAATATGGAAAGGACCTTACTAAGGTTAATTGCATAATCGGAACAGGCGGACCGATAATATATTCTACAGATCCGAAGAGAATACTGGAAACTGCCAGGTTCAGTGAAAAAGAACCGTATATTCTCAAACCGAAATCGCCCCAATTCTTCCTTGATACTGAATATATTATGTATGCCGGAGGATTATTGAGCACAATCAATCCTGAAAAAGCCTTTTTATTTTTAAGGAAGTATATTAAAGAGTTATAGATCTAATAAAAAAGAGAATATCGAATATCGAAATAGTCTGAACTTCATAATTCGAAATTCCCTGTTAGATATTCGATATTCTTTAACGTTTTGTCTCTAAAAAAAGAGTCCCATGGGACATATTTGCACTAGTTAGACCTTATAAGGCCAATAATTTTGACCGTTACCAAAGAATAATTATTTAAGGAGCTATCCTATGAAAGTAAAATACAGTTATATGGGAAAGATGCTTTTTGTTGATTTGAATAATATGAAAATACATGATGAAGAGATCTCTGAAAAGCTCGCCAGGAAATATATCGGAGGGTATGGTTTAGGAGCGCGAATTATTCTGGAACGCATGAGGCAGGGAGTTGACCCGTTAAGTCCTGGAAACATATTCGGCATAGGGACAGGACCGCTGACACTTTCAGGGACGGTTTCATCATGCAGGTATACTACTATAGGGAAATCCCCCCTTACAGGATACTGGGGCGATGCGAACAGTGGCGGCAATTTTGCGAGCACGTTCAAGGCATCGGGCTATGATATGGTGTTCTTTGAAGGCAGGGCTGATCATCCGGTTTACTTGCTGATACGGGACGGGAAAGCTGAGATTAAGAACGCGGAGCATATATGGGGAAAGGATACCGAAACAACAGATAAGATGATAAGACAGGAAAATAATAATCCCGGGCTAAAAATAGTAAGTATAGGCACCGGCGGTGAAAAATTATCCCGAATAGCTGCTGTTATAAATGACAGCGGCAGAGCAGCAGCCAGATCCGGTCTGGGAGCTGTGATGGGATCAAAGAATCTGAAGGCGGTTGCATGTTCAGGTTCCTTAAAGCCTTCTATTTATGACAGATCCAGGGTAAGTCAGCTTGTCAAAGAACTCCTGGCAATGGCAAAAAGCAGTCCATCAGGTATGTATCTAGGCTTAAGCAGTACAGGAACACCGGGCGCAATGATTCATCATATGGTGGTACATGATGTTCCGATTAAAAACTGGAGCGGCAATAATATTGAAGACTTCCCTGAGGAAAAATGGGAAAACGTGGCTTGGGAGGGTATGAAAAAATATGCTGTTAAAAAATACGCGTGTACAGGGTGCCCTATTGCATGCGGGCATATTCTAAAGGTCGATAAAGGAGAATTTGCCGTTGAGAGTACTCATAAGCCGGAATATGAAACCCTTGCTGCATTCGGAACGTTATGCATGAATGATAATATGGAATCCCTGATATATGCCAATGCATTATGTAATCTGCACGGAATTGACACAATCTCCGCGGGAAGTACTATCGCATTCGCAATTGAATGCTTTGAAAACGGAATTATTACAAAAACTGATACTGACGGGATTGAATTAACATGGGGCAACAGCAGGGCAATAATTGATATGCTAAAAAAGATATGCATGCGTGAAGGAATAGGCGATATCCTTGCTGAAGGCGCAATGAGAGCTTCGGCTGAGATAGGAAAAGGATCTGAGCAGTTCGCAATGCATGTGGGCGGAGAGATGGTTCCTATGCATGATCCCAGATGCGCGCCGGGATGGGGAGCTACATACGTGTCTGATCCTGCTCCTGCGAGGCATGTGCGCGGGGGAACTGCATTTGTCGAATCCGGACCAGTAAATGAATCCCTGTACCGGGCTCTCGGGCTCCCGACAAAAGTTGACAAATACAATCCTGAAGGTAAGGGGCGAATGCATGCTGTGCTTGCAGGATGGCAACACCTCGTAAATTCATCGGGAATGTGCCTTTTCGGAGCTGATGCAATGCCATTTTCGTTGATAGATTTCATGAAAGCTTCAACAGGCTGGGCCCTCTCTTATGATGAACTTATCGATACCGGTCAAAGGATTTCCACAATACTGCATGCCTTTAATTTAAGGGAAGGATTCAGGCCTTCAGATTTTACAATTCCGCCCAGGATTGCAGGAAATCCGCCTCTGAAGGCAGGCTTATTGAAGGGCATAACGATAGACATAGATAATTTGAAAAAGCAATATTATGAAGCAATGGGATTTGATGTCGATACGGGTGAGATCAGCAAAGAAAGGATTAATGCACTTGGTCTGCAGGATGTGCTGATATGAGATGAATCGAAGTAATTATAAATCTGGTCAAATGGCTGCGGTTTCCTCTCAGTGGAATAGTAAAAATTTTTGCCTATAAGCAAGAGCTCCCAGCACAACGATAATTCCAACAATAAAAAAGGTATGCGGAGCGCCAATCCGGCTGGACAGGCTGCCCAGCATCAGATTGCCGAAAGGCGTCATACCCATAAGTGCCAGAACATGCAGGGCCATGACGCGACCTCTCTTGTCATCATCCACAACAGTCTGTATAAGTATATTGCAGAATGCTATGATCAACATAATCCCAAAGCTTATTACGAATACAGATATCAATGACAGAAGTAGCAGTTTTGAAATAGAAAATATAATAAATCCGATGCCTGTAATAAAAGCTCCGCCAAAAATAAAATTATCAAGGTTGCGATTGCTCTTTTGCGAAGCAATAAAAATAGCACCTATTAATGCACCCAGCCCGGAACATCCAACCAGCCACCCGAGCACCTGTGAACCTCTGCCGAGAACTTCTTTGGCAACAACAGGCATAAGCACAAGATAAGGATTGGCGATAAAGCTGATCAACGCAAGAAGAAGCAAAGTGTATCGGATGGGGAGAATGCCTGAGGCATACTTAATTCCCTCTTTCAACTCCCTCATGAAATTGGTTTTCCTGGCTTCCTGTACCTTAGGAGACAATCTCATTGCCAGTAACGCGATAATAATAGCAATGTAGCTTATGCCGTTAAGTAAAAAACAGATTCCTTCGCCAACAGCAGCGATAACGATACCGCCAAAAACAGGGCCTACCAGGCGTGCGCTATTGTACATGCTGGAGTTCAGAGCAATTGCATTACCCAGATCCTCCTTGTCTTCAATCATCTCCATCCAGAAAGACTGGCGCGTAGTTGCATCAATCGCATTGATCATACCCAGAAACACACTCAAGGTTATAATATGCCAGATCTGTATCATATCAGTCAGGATGAGAAAGGACATTATAAATGCCTGGATCATGAACAGTAGTTGTGTGGCAATAAATATATGTCGGCGGTTCCACCTGTCCACAAGCACACCGGCAAATGGAGTTAAAAATAATATTGGAATAGTCTCGGCGAAGCCTACAACACCAAGCAAGGTCGCTGAACTGGTAAGCCTGTAAACCAGCCAGCCCATGGCAACATTCTGTACCCACATGCCGATCAGTGAAACGCTCTGGCCGGTAAAGAACAAACGGTAATTTCTGTATTTGAGTGACCGGAAGGTGAATTTGAATCCGGTGATGATTTTAGCTAAAGGCATAATGGGAAGGGGCTCCTTTTTCCTTAAGTGAGATGAGGGATATTATTCTTAAGGCTAAAAAGAGAATATTGAATACCCGCCTGCCAAAGCCCTGTTTCAGTGGTAATTCTTTTTGGTTCATATCTCATAACTTGTAAAGCATTAAGCATTTATTACCTATGGGCACGGGCGGAAAGGTTGAACAGGGAATTTTGGATTATGAAGTTTAGACTCCTTTAATATTCGATATTCTGAAATCGAAATTCAATATTTTTAAAGAATTATACCTCTAAAAAAGAGAGAGTCCCACGGGACATTCCAGATACCACTGAACTATATATTCATATCGGTTCACAATACCCATGCTAACATTTGTGAACGTTACCAAAATATTCCCTCTAAAAGCAAGAAAATCGCATTAACTTATAATATGTTTTAATGATATTCAGGTTGCCCATAATATCTTGGGGCTAAATTTATTTGACATACAACTGCAAATTTTCTATACTCTGTTCGCCAAATAAGAATAGAGTTCTTATCAGCTCAACGTTCATCAAAACCGAGTTCTTATCAACTCAATTTTCATCAAAAAGTGAATTCTTATCAACAAATGTAACGACAGGGAGGATAGGGAAATGAAACGGCACATTTCGATAACCTTGATCGCTTTATTATTCCTGGGTTTGTTTTATATTTATCCGGGTTTCAAAACGCCGATTCAGGCACAAGGGCAACCCGGCGAGCAGAAAATTACCGTGCTTAGTCCAAGAGGGCAACCGCCCCCCATCCAGCTAAAACAGATGGCTCCCAGGCTGGATTCGCTGAACAGAAAGACGGTCTATCTGGTTAATGACGGCTATCTGGGAACCGATATTCTTCTCGGGGAAATGCAGGCATGGTTCAAGGCAAATATGCCTGAAGTTACGACTATTTATAAGATGAAGGGTGGCATGGGAGGATTCACCGCGGAAGATCCGGCCTTATGGGCGGAAATTAAGGAAAAGGCCGACGCGGTTATTATGGGAATGGGGCATTGAAGCCTCTGTGTGGCCGCGGTCGTTGGCCATTGCATAAATATTGAATCGAAGCTCGGCGTTCCTACCGTTCCCCTGATCATCTCCGAATTTTATGAACAGGTAAAGACCCACCATACCATACAGAAAGGAATGCCCGGCCTTCGCGTTACCTATCTCGTTTCGCCGGTATGGGGGAAGAAGGCCGAACAGATCCGGAAAGATATCGTAAGCAAGAGCCCTGTGAGCGGGAAAATGGTTATGCAGGAAATAGTCGAGAATCTCACCAAACCATTGACCGCCGAGGAGAAGAAGACCGGGACCATTGAGCAGTCCTCCGGGCCTGCAACTTTCACCGATACCCCGGACAATCTGCAGCGGATATTTCTGGAAAACAGGATGACCGATTATATGCCGATCATCCTGCCGACCGAAGAGAAGGTCGCCGAAATGCTGAAAGGAACCAGTCATGATCCTGACGAGGTGGTCGGGAAAATGGCGGCGCATACGGCGATGCCGGGAGAAAACAATGTGGAAGTTTTCGAGCACTGGTCGTATACGGTAAAAACGGTTGCCATCAACGCTGTCATGGCCGGCGCCAAACCGGAATACCTGCCGGTAATCCTGGCGATCGCCTCGACCGGTAAAGAGGCCATTTCGGTTTCCGACAACTCCTTTACCGAAGGTCTGATTATTAACGGGCCCATACGCGACGAGATAGGACTCAATTACGGCATAGGCGCATTAGGGCCATTCAGCCAGGCCAATTCCACAATAGGAAGGGCGTGGAACCTGCTGTCTATCAATGCCGGCAACTGCGGCAGAGTAGGGACGACCTATATGGGTGTTATCGGCAATCCCATGAACTGGAATGATGTAATCATTGCTGAAAACGAGGAGGATTCTCCATGGCAGCCTTTCCATGTGCGGAGAGGTTTTAAACCATCCGACAGTGTTGTAACGCTCTGCGAGGGGTGGGGTATTCTGTCGGCGAAAAACTCGAAATACAGCGTTTGGGAAAGAGAAATGAATTTTTCCGGGACGCTTAAAAAGATTGTCAACGACCAGGATATGCTTTTTGGAGCTATGGCGGTGCTAAGTCCACCGGTCGCCAATTACATAAAAGAAGAAGGCTTTGAAACGGTTGAGGAGCTTGAAAAATTCCTTGCACCACCCATGGAAGGACGGAGCGGTCCTCCTAAAGCGAAAATACCGTTTGGCTTTCGTCCGCAAATAAATATTGTGGTCACCGGAGGATCGAATAATAATTATTGGAGTTACGGAGGGATGGCGCCCCGTCAAAGCGTCCTGATCGATAATTGGCGTTAATAAAATGAATCCTTCATCTTTCTTTTACTAAGGAGATTAAAAAAATGACTACTTGGCATGATTACTTAAAAGAAGAAGGTAGGCCGCTGAGCTGGCCCTATCCTATCCGTTTTGAAAAGGAACAGAAAATCGAGACCGATATCTTGGTAATCGGGGGAGGCATAGCCGGATGCTGGGCCGCGATCAGTGCAGCAAGGCAAGGGCTGAATGTGTCTTTAGTGGAAAAGGGAAATACCGTCAGAAGCGGTGCAGGTGGGCCGGGATGCGACCACTGGTGCGATGCTCCGGCCAATCCTCTGTCCAGGGTTACTCCGGACGACTGGGCGCGACATATGGCCAATCGTCCCTATTGCAACGGTATTGGCATCCAGATACAGTGCCGGGAGGATTTTGACACTTTGCTGGAAATGGAGCAGATGGGCGGCAAAATCAGGGATACCAACGACGAATACGTTGGCGCCGAAGGGCGGGACGATAAGACCAAGTTCATGATTTCACCGCGATACGGCACCATCCACAGCTATTTTCCCGATCCCAGAATGGGAGAACCTAATTTTAATCCTCCAGACAAACGGAACAATGTTGTGATACGGGTTTGGGGGAGTACTTTTAAACCCGCTCTTAAGAAAGAGTGCGAGCGTCTGGGAGTTAATATCTTCGACCGGGTAATGGGGACGAGCCTGCTCACCGAGAACGGGGTTCAAGGCGCCCGTGTGGTCGGCGCCACCGGTCTGAACAACCGTACCGGCGAACTCATGATTTTTAGATCCAAGGCCACCATTCTCGCCACCGCCGGGGCCGGATCCATATGGTTGATGAGTATGGAGCATGGAGGATATTCCAATATGATGTCCCGCACCGCTTCCGGCGACGGAACAATAATGGCCTGGAGGGCTGGAGCGGAGCTGGCCAATATGGAAGCCAACGGGATTATTAGGATTGCCACCGGTTTGAAACATAAGTGGTATAGCGGAGGGGGAGACGCCAGCTACGAGAATGTTCCTATCGTTGACGCCAACGGAAAGAGGCTTCCTTATCCCATACAGGGTTGGGAAGACGCAGGCGCAATGGTACCGACTCCTGAAGTAGCCGCCAAGATCCGTGAAGGGATTTTGAAAGGCGAATACGCGCTGCCTTTTTACGGTGATTTTCCTTCCATGAAGGAAGTTGAGAGAAATGTCACATGGAAATTGATGCTTGGTGAAGAATCTACCACCAAGATCATTATTAACACTTACAACAAGGCCGGATTCGACCCCAGCCGCGACATGCTTCAGAACTACAATTTTATCGAAGGACAGAGTCTGCCACAATGGCGGGAAGCCGGTTACGGTGGAGGCCTGCTGGTGGACTGGAACCTGAAGACATCTCTGGACGGGCTGTACGCCGCTGGGACCCAGATGTTTTCTCCCGAGGATCACAGTTATGCCGCCGCAACCGGGCGGTATGCAGGCCGAAAAGCCGCAGCCTATGCCAAGGAAATCGGCAAATCCAAACTATCTCGCGACCAGATCGAGATTGAAAAATCCCGGGTTTATGCACCGGTGAGGCGCAGCAGCGGTATTGAATGGAAAGAGCTGCATGCCGGTATTTCCAGGGTCATGCAGTATTATGTGAGTGAATTCAAGACCGAATCGCTTTTCCAGATAGGGCTTGACGCGTTGCAGAAAATTGAGGAGGAGACCGTACCCACCCTGTATGCCCTTGATCCACATAAGCTGATGCGCAGTCTTGAAGACATCAGTCTTCTGAATTATGCCAAGATCATTATACATGCTTCCAGGGCGCGCAAGGCCAGCAGCATTCCTTTGAATCTACAAAGGATCGATTATCCCGCGGTCGATCCTCCGGAGTGGAATAAGTATCTGACCGTCAAACTGGAAGACAATAAGGTAAAAATCGGTGAGCTTCCCATGACATTCTGGGGAGATATGAAACAACAGTATGAAGCACATAATAAAGACTACACCGGTGTTTACCGAGGAAAATAGATTTTAGGTTACAAGAAGAAATCTTCATTTCAGGAGGCCTATAATGCCCAAGAAAAAAATATTCGCAATCCCCAATGTTCCAACACCCAACCAGCCGGTATTATTCAACGAGGATGTTTGTACCGGGTGCAACTTATGCGTGGAAACATGCCAGATAGATGTATTTATACCCCATCCGCAAAAGGGCAAACCGCCTATTATCCTGCACCCTGAAGAATGCTGGTACGGTGGTTGTTGCGTGAATGACTGCCCCGTTCCCGGGGCTATCCAGTTTAACTGGCCACTGGCGCTGAGGGGGTACTGGAAGAACAAAGAGACCGGAAAAGTCCATCAGATTTAGCTTGCCGCGTCACCGGGTGTTCTTCTTCTCTCTTCATCCCTGATCTCACGGCGCGGCAGTTTTCCCACTTTGGATTTGGGCAACATATCTCGGAATTCGATATATTGGGGTACTTTGTATGCAACCAAATTATTACGACACCACTTTTCAATTTTCTCCATCGCATCTTTAACGCCCCTTAGTGTTAAGATTCTCCGCAGGTATTTCCTCTATGACCGCAAACTCCTTACCGAACTGAGCCGTTGCGCATGGCGGGCCTTAAATCTGTTCCTCACGGAAAGTGTGCATCAAAAAGCGCCTATGCCGGGCGCCGCGGTCGCCATTCAGACATTTGGGGATTTTTTGGGATTCAACCCCCATTGTCACATTCTCTGTACAGACGGTTGCTTTTACGGGGATGGGATGTTCCGGGTTGCGCCCTTATATGATCTAAAAAAATTGGAAAAGATATTTCAGCGTCAAATATTAAAGATGCTTCTTCAAAAGGGTAAGATCACAAAGGATTTGGCAGCAATGCTTTCGAATTGGCGTCATTCGGGGTTTAATGTATTTTGCGGCCTTAGGATGCAGCCGGGAGATGCAGAGGCGATGGAAAACCTGGCCAGATATATAATCCGCGCCTCCTTTTCTCAGGAGAGGATGACTTATTTCTCAGATGAATCAAAGGTTGTTTACAGATCAAAAGATAATAAAAAGGGAAAAACATTCGATGCCCTGGAATGGTTGGTTGCCATGTGTTCACATGTTCCGAATAAGGGGGAGCAGATGGTTAGGTATTACGGCTATTACAGCTATTACAGCAATCTCTGTCGCAGCAAGAGGGAAAAACAAAACAAGGATGATGTCGTTCCCTGCATTCTGGAACCTGAAGTCCCATCAAAGGAATACAGGAAAAACTGGGCCAGGTTGATTCAGAAGATATATGAAGTGGACCCGCTGACTTGCCGGAAATGTTCCAGGGAGATGAAGGTAATAAGTGTTATAGAGGATGAGGAGGTTATAAAGAAGATCATCAAACACCTTGGACTTTGGGGTGTAAAAACAAGACCGCCCCCCAAAACAGCAGGGCCGCCGAAGCCCCTCAAACACACCTTCGACTATTCCACCTCCCAGCTTCCATCTTCTGATAAGTGGCTTTATGTCGATGTTGAATATCCGGATGCATATCCTTCCTGATTTTGAAAATGGAAATCGGAATGAACGGATAAGTCTGCCCAAATTTCTCCACTACAATATTCTGCGGTTGAATTTTATTTAACACACAACTGCAGATCATCTATAATCCGTTCATTATTAAGCGTGTTCTTATAAACTAAATAAATTTGTAAAACTGTTTTGAATATGCTATTGGACCAATACAGAATAGTTGTTAAAATATAATTCTATTTTTTTAACTTTTTGCTTATTCCGCTAAAAAATATAGCTGATAGCATTTTTTTAGGAGGTTTAAATCGTGAAAAAAGAGATAATTTCCGTGACTGTACTATTCTTTATTGCCGCATTATTTTATCAGTGTAGCACCGACAAGATACCTGAAAAGACTATTGAACTTCGATTTGCCCAGCCATTTTCACCAAAACATACAATGCAGACTATGGTTTTCGAGCCATGGGCGAAAAAGGTTGAAGAGATGACCGGTGGAAGGCTAAAAATTACCATGTTTCCCGGGGGTGCGCTTGGTAAGACTTCCGATCACTATTATCTTGCCGAAAAAGGCATCGCGGATATTTCATACGCCCTTCAGGACTATACACCCGGCCGTTTTCCACTTACTGCTGTATTTGAACTTCCTTTTATGATCCCTTCCGCTGAAAAGACATCTGTTGCAATGTGGAAGACCTTTGAGAAGTTTCCAGAATTTCAAAGAGAATACTCTGAGGTCAAAGTCCTGGCCCTGTTTTGTCATCCACAGGGTCATTTTAACACGGTTAAAAAGCCCATAAAAGGCCTTAAGGATTTTCAAGGTATGAAATTCAGGACAGCCAGCCCGCATGTCACAAAGGCCCTTAAGGCGTTTGGCGCTGTACCTGTTACAATGGCGGTCAGCGAGAGTTACACGGCCCTTGAGAGGGGAGTTGTCGACGGGACCGTCCTTCCATGGGAAGGTCTATACGTGTTCAACCAAGCAGAACTGCTCAAGTATTCCACTGAAACCGATTTCTATACCATGACCATGATGGTAGTCATGAATAAGAGAAAATATGATTCTCTTCCAGATGATATCAAGAAGGTGATTGACCAGACTACGGGAATTGTGATGTCCAGTGAAGCGGGAAGGGTATATGATACTACGAGACCTGTACATAAAGAAAAATGCCTTGAAAAGGGGATGGAGGTTATTCAACTGCCTCCTGGGGACATAAAGAAACTGGAGGAATTGACCATGCCCCTTAGGCGGGAGTGGATAGATGAAATGGATCAGAAAGGACTCCCGGGAAATGCAGTGCTGAATGCAGCGATCGAGTTTATTAATGAATAATTGATATATGCGGCATGGATTTAATAAAACCATTACACGTCCTTTTGAATATACTTAAACGTCTAAGTATTTACCTGGCTTATATAGGCGCCTTTTTTCTTTTCGCCATGATGTGCCTTACAATGGCTGATGTGGCGGGAAGGTATATCTTTAATGCGCCGATTCTGGGTGCATTTGAACTTACAGAGTTTATGGTCCTCATTCTCATCTTTTCATTTTTGGCCTATGCCCAGGCTAACAAATCACATGTGTCTGTTGATCTGTTCATGATGTTTTTGCCGAAAAAACTCAAGTTCTATATAGAAATATTCAATCACCTTGCCTGTCTGGCCATCATGATGTTAATTGCCTGGATGGGTTTTGAAAAAGCCCTTGAAATGATGGAAACAGGCGTATCATCACCCAACCTTGCCTTGCCCACATATCCCTTTGTTTTTTTTCTTGTCCTCGGATGCGCTGTCATGTGCATTGAATTTATCAAGGACATAGCCATGATCTTTAAAAACCGAAAAGGAGTACAGTGATAGATGAGTCCTGAGATCACCGGTATTATAGGCATTATCGTTATGTTCATTCTGCTGGCTCTCAGGATGTATATTGGTATAGCAATGGCCATTGTGGGATTCTTGGGATTATTCCTTCTTATCGGCTTTGATTCAGCAATGGGCATACTGGGAATCACGCCCCTTGCAGAAGGTTCTTCATACACACTGAGTGTAATACCTCTTTTTGTGCTTATGGGCCAGTTTGCTTTTATTTCGGGAATAAGCACCGACATATATAGAACAGTATATGCATGGATGGGGCATATGAAGGGAGGGCTGGCAATGGCCACCATCCTAGCCTGCGCAGGTTTTGCCGCGATATGCGGCTCTTCACTCGCCACAGGGGCGACCATGGGCATGGTGGCCATCCCTGAGATGAAAAAATACCACTATGATCACAGACTGTCCACGGGCTGTGTGGCCGCGGGCGGAACCCTGGGAATACTGATTCCACCAAGTATAGGATTTGTCATATATGGTATTCTCACGGAGGTCTCGATCGGTAAACTCTTCATGGCTGGTTTTATACCCGGCATTCTGCTGGCCTCCACATTTATCATTGCAGTGTATATACAGTGCAAGATCAACCCCAGTATGGGTCCAAGGGGACTTAAGACTACCTGGAAGGACAAGATAAAATCCCTGGCAGGCACATGGGGAATGCTTCTTCTCTTTATAATCGTTATGGGCGGTATCTATATGGGTATATTCACCCCTACCGAAGCCGCGGGTGTCGGGGCCTTCGGGGCCTTTATCTTTTCCCTGTCGAAGGGAAAGATCAATATGAAGAGCCTGGTTTGGTGCCTTCTGGAAACAGGCAAAACCACGGCAATGATCTTTTTGATTATTATAGGCGCCAATATATTTTCTACCTTCCTAGGGCTGGCGAGACTTCCAATTAGCCTGGCTGACTTTATCGCCACCCTTGCCCTGCCAAAGATAGCAATCCTAATAGGGATTATTCTCATATTCATAGCACTGGGATGCGTTATGGACTGCTACGCAATCATGATACTTACAGTGCCTATCTTATTCCCTGTGATAGAGACCCTTCAAATCGATCCCATATGGTTCGGTGTGATAATGGTAATAGTACTGGAGATAGGCCTTATAACACCCCCGGTAGGTCTGAATGTATTTGTTATAAAGAATGCGGCCCCGGATGTCCCTTTGACAACCATTTTTAAGGGAATATGGCCTTTTCTCATATCCGCCTTCATAGCCATTGTGTTACTTATAATTTTCCCCCAGATAGCACTTTTCCTGCCTTCTTTTATGTAAATTACAGAAAGAGGGACGCTGGTAAATAATGGGGTCAAGTCTCCGGTTGACCTTTACTCATCTACCTCATTTACATTTATCAAAAGTCAACCGGAGACTTGACCCCATTACGTTTTATATAAAACTCAAGATGTCAACCTTTTCTGAAAACCGTTTACCTTTCTATATATTTATCTGGGTCTATTGGTTTCCCATCTTTTCTCAACTCAAAATGCAGGTGTGGCCCGGTTGATATACCGCTGCTTCCACAGGTTGCAATAATATCGCCCGATTTTACAACCTGGCCTTCTTTGGCCAATATTTTTTCACATTTGGCATAGAGGGTCTGAAAATTATTTTTGTGCTGTAGTATAATATAATGACCGTATCCATCTGGGGAAAACTCCACTTCCTTGACAATTCCCGAATCAGCGGCGTAAATCGGTTCACCATTTGAGGCGGCAATATCAATTCCATTATGGAATTCTTTTTCATTTGAAAAAGGTGAAATTCTGTATCCATATTTACTCGTAACCCATCCTTTCATTGGCCAGATTAATTGTATCTCTTTAAGATCCGCCAGTATTTCCGATTTATCAGCAACAAAATCAGGATTTTTCATGATTATGACAGCTGCCATGAACTTCGCGTAATATTTATTATTGTAGAATGACCTGGCTACATCCCATACGTCACGGGAACCAGCCTTCTCTATTGATTTCTGGACATTTTGTTCTCCTATATTGTAGGCCAGCACGGATAATTGCCAGTCGTCGAATTTGCGTTTGTTTGCCAGTAGATACCTCATTGCCGCATCGGTGAGGATATCTATATCCAACCTTTCGTCCACTTCTTCATTGACTGTTAACCCAAAAGCGCGTGCTGTAGAAGGAATAAACATCCAGAGTCCTGCGCCCCTGACCTTGTTTGTGGCCTGATTAAGATTTTGATAGCCTGATTCCAATATGGGAATGGCCAGAAACTCCATGGGCACTCCATATTCTTTAATCTTTTTCTCAATGCCTTTCTTAAAATATTTCATTCGGTCAAGGGAGGTCCTGATATATTCTCTTCCTTCGGGTGTCCCAAGGTATGCATTAAGCTCCTTTAAAACAAGGTCATTTACCACAATGGGATAGTCTGTATCTACTCCTGCCCTTTCGGCCATGGCAGCGGCCTGTTCCATTGTTATTCTACGATCTTGAATAGCCCCTTTTATGGCACATGATATAATTGTCATCAGCCCCATAATTAAAATTATTACAATTAGATTGATATGCCACTTCAATTGTATTGGTATTTTTTTAAACATCTTTTCAATTCTCCTTTTTAATAGTTTGCGTTGAATCATCAACGTGAGTCCTGTTGCGCATACAGGCACATTCCTCCGGTTTGACGATGATTTTGCGGCCTCAAAAAGGCAGCACGCATAGTCCTGTGAATCAATCTTTTTTTGGTCGACCAGCACTTCGTCACAGGCAAATTCCTGAAGTTCGGAGATTAAACGGGACCACAGATGGATGCAGGGATTAAAAATGCATATCAGCTTTAAAAACCATATTAAATAGAGCCATTTTGTATCACCGTTACGGTGATGCTGAAGCTCGTGCAAAAGCGTAATTTTATAATCAATTCTCTTTCCTAAAAGTTCTGTAGGGATAATTATATTCGCCACACCGGGCAACCAGTAGGAAAAGGGCACTTTTAATGGGGTCAAGTCTCCGGTTGACTTTTGATCAATTTTTTACCCAGTTCACTGACCCTATTATGCAATTTTTTATCCTTTAACCGATTCTTTTTAACGTTTTCAATAATTCAGCACCGCCAAAACCATTTTCAGCTAATAGGTTGATTTCCCGACTCGCATTTCCTCATTTAATCAAATCCGCAAGGCGTTTCCTGACGATTGCAGGGAAGTCTTGGGCCAGGGCCTTTTCCTGAATCGGCAGGGAGGAGGAAAGAGGTGTTCAGAATGTAGGTCCTAACTTGCCGAAGAAGGCTGCCGGATTCTCTGCTCCGTCATGGTATAAAAGGTAATAAGGGCCGCAAGAGCACAAAGCCCTATTATGCCGGCCATCGGCATCGCGGTACCTGTATGCAACACACCGATCAGGGTTCCGGAACCCGCGCCCATGGCAAGTTGGATCGTCCCCATCATGGCCGAGGCGGTGCCGGCCCCCTTTTTGTAAGGGGATAGGGCCAATGCCACGGCGTTCGCGCCAACCAGGGCAATGCTGCTGATGCATAAAAATAGAGGGATGATAAGGCCGATCAGCCCGCCCGTCCCGGTTAATGCAAGCAATACCAGGGCCAAACCCGATGCGGCAATAACCCAAAGCACTGTCCTCATAATAGCGATGTTATTGTAACGCCTCAGCAACAAGCGATTGAGCTGCGAACCGCAAACCAGTCCGAAGGCGTTCATACCGAAAAGCCAGCCATAGTGGTGTGGAGCAATCCCGTAAAGTTCTATAAAAACAAAGGGCGAGCCCGAAATGTAAGCGAACATGATGCCGGCTATAAAGCCGCCGCATAAGGCATATCCTACAAAGCCCCTGGTGGTCAATATACGCCCATAGGAAACGATCACCTTGCCTAAGCCGCCTGAGGTGCGTCGATCGGCCGGCAATGTCTCCGGAAGGTAGAATATCACCATCAGCAAACAGGCGCATCCAAAGATGGCAAGCACCCAGAAAATCATCCGCCAGTTTGAGTACAGTACCAGATATCCCCCTATAAAAGGGGCTGTGATCGGCGCCAATCCCGTTACCAGATAAAGCATTGAATACATCCGCGCGGAATCACGGGCATCAAAGAGGTCACGCACAACCGAATTCGTTATCACCATCCCCGCGCAGCAGCCGATAGCCTGGATGAATCGAAGGGCTATCAGGTTCACGGCTGATGTTGAAAGCGCGCAGCCCAATGAGGCTATAATATAAAGCGCGCAGCCGAACAACAAGGGCAGCTTGCGTCCTAAGCGGTCTGCAATCGGGCCATAGAATGTCTGGCCAGCCGCCATACCTATAAGAAAGAAGGACAGGGTATATTGTATAGTCCCGGCGTCAGAATTAAAATCCCGTGCGATATCCGGCAGTCCAGGCAGGTACATATCGATGGACAGCGGCCCAAAAGCCATAAGGGATCCCAAAATAAACGTAATCCTGCCGGAAGAGATCTGTTTCGGTTTTTCAATACTATCAGTCGACATATCTAGATACCATTTTAGAGGCAAAAATCAAAAAATAGAATATCGAATATTGAACAGGGAATTTCGAATTATGAACTTTAAACTATTTCGATATTCGGTATTCTGAAATCGATATTCGATATTATTTAAACGGGTTGTCTTAAAAAAGAGATCCCCTTGGGAGATATCTGTACTAGTCAGATCTAATAATGCCGATACTAGTGAACGTTACTAAAGATTTTCAAAAATGCATCGTGACCCTATCCCATATGGTCAGAAAAATCAAGCGGCCGAATAAGGCTTCATCTTTATCTTTTGTACGCCTAGGCTAATCCCATTCCTTGCCTAAATCTTCTGTGCTTAACCTTGAATAGCCAATAGCTTTTACAAAATGGACTCATTGCTTACAATTTTATTGACTTAAACTAAGAACTAAGTATAAAAAAGGATTTATTTTAAAGCCTAACAATAAAAACCGGTTCCCTATGATCTGGCCGGTTTATTTATTTTTTATTGATCTGGTTTACATATCCAATACAATGGTAATGTTCACAAGTATTGGCATTTGTGAACTAAATTTGAGGATATGCCTCAGTAGTATCCGGAACGTCCCATGGGGATCTTTTTTTAAGGCGAAAAAAGATAATGTTGAATATTGAACAGGGAATTTCGAATTATGAAGTTTAGACTCTTTCAACATTCAATATTCTGAAATCAACCTGCAAGCTCATGCCTTTTTGAAACAAATGCTCTATGCGTTGCGTATTATCTAGAGTAATAAATAGGCAGTATTGGCTAAATAGAATTATGGTAGGCAGTTATTAGAGATCGACATGGAACATATCTACGCTAGTAAGAGTACAAACATCTAAGGAGCATAAGGCAGGAGGTTATATGGAACAGGCTGAAAATGGGATGCGTATTACCATCGAAGGAGTCCGGCATATTTATAAAGATGATACTGTCGCACTTGATGGCATTGACCTTAACATAGGTACAGGGCTTTTCGGGCTGCTTGGCCCGAATGGAGCCGGTAAAAGCACACTTATGCGTATCATAACTACACTTCTTCCTCCCACAGAAGGGAAGGTTTCTGTTGGCGGCTATGATGTGGTGCATAATCGCAGGGAGGTGCGAGGCTTGATAGGTTACCTGCCCCAGGAATTCAGTGCATGGCGTTTGCACCGTGTAGCAGAGGTTCTGGATACACTTGCAGCCCTTTCGGGTCTTGAGGAAAAATCTGTTCGTCATAAACGGGTTGATGAGATTATTGAGTCCGTCGGCCTTAAAGATGTTGCTGACCGAAAAGTCAAGAAACTATCAGGAGGCATGGTCAGAAGACTGGGTGTAGCACAGGCCCTTGTCCATGAGCCTAAAATAATGATTGTAGATGAACCTACGGTCGGGCTGGATCCTGAAGAGCGGATCAATTTTCGTCAGTTGATGACCAGGCTTGGTCAGGACCGGGTCATTCTCCTTTCCACTCATATAGTTGCAGACCTGGGTTCAGGATGTTCTGATATGGCCCTGATCGATCACGGCAAGGTGAAATTCAGGGGCAGTCCATCCGAGCTTATCAAAAGGGCGATAGGTTCGGTATTTGAAATAACCATACCTCGTCAGGATGAGGCACGGGTTACTAGTGATCTGGAAATAGTATCAAGAGAGGACAGGAAAAATGAAGTTTCAATCCGGGCAGTATCAAGAGACCGAAATCTTCCTCCAGGGGCAAGACCTCTGGAAAATCCCAATCTGGAAGAGGCATATGTGGCCTTTATGGTAGCACAGGGGAAGAAACTCGGAGCTTCCGAAAAGGAGGTGGCATAATGCTTAATATGAAATCTGTTTGGTCTATTGCCCAGGCTGAGACACGTATCACAATCCGCCTTGTGCGTTACTGGGTGTTCCTCGTCTTTTCTTATTTGATTATGTTTATTGCATTTGTTTATTATTCAATTCTTCACGGCCTGTTTTCAACATATTCCGCAACTGCCGGGCTTATCTGTCCTAAATTTCTGGTTAGTTTGCTGGGAATATACTACCTGCTTATCTATTCTGTGTGCGTGGTGTTCCTTGCTTTTGATATCAGGGCAAGAGATAAGAGAGAACGGATAATCGAAGTTCTTGATTCTCGTCCCTATACAAACCTGGAACTTGTGGCAGGCCGATTCCTGGGTATCCTTATCCCTTCCTGGATTCCTATTCCGATACTGGTAGTCCTCATTGAGCTTTTAGGGTTGCTTCTTAAGGGTGTAGGATCCCCGATCGGTGAACCCGTTGAACTATACTCACTCCTTGCCTTTGTTTTTTTAATGAGCCTTCCATGTCTGGCATTTGTGCTGTCAGTTGTATTTCTGGTGACCTTACTTGTACGCAACAGGCTGGTCTCGGCTGTTGTTCTTTTAATACTTATGGGACTTGATGTCTGGGCGTTGTCAAAGCTTCCCGTTTATAAGGCTATAATGTTTGATATTTACGGCACATTTGAGATGGGATTTCCCTCAGACCTAGTCCTTCCCTTTACTGATGCTAAAGATCTGCTGCACCGAATAGCCATACTCATTGCCTCCTTTGGTATACTGGGCATCAGCGCTGCCGTTCATCCACGGCTTGATGACGGTTCTCGTGCAAGACTTGCCGTCAAGGGAACGACAATTGTGATTATAGCAGCTTGTCTTATAGGTTTTGTGTATTTCAATAATGCCAAGGTTATTAAAAACCAGGAATTGTGGTATGAAGCACATGGCAAATATAGTCTAGAGCCTGTACCAGATATTGAGACTGTCTCTGGAAAGGTTAAGATCATTCCCGGAAAAAGACTGGATCTTGATCTCGATATTACATTCTGTGCGCCTGAAGACAACCCGTTAAAAAAGGCCCTGTTTACTCTCAACCCGGGCCAGAAGGTAATAAAGATCCTTGATATTACGGGGAAACCGATAGATTTCATCCATAATAACGGATTGCTCGAGATCTCACTGCCTGAAATTCTTTCGCCTGGAGAAGAAACAGTTTTACGCCTGTATGCTGAGGGTCTACCTGATAAAAACTTTGCATACCTCAAAAGCGCGATGAATATTCTGGAGATGAGCGCTCTAAATAGTAATAATATCGCCCTACTTGGAGGTGAGAATATTATTTTCAATTCAGGTTTTGTTGCATTAATGCCAGCTGCCCGATGGCTGCCCGTATCCGGGCCTGAAAAGGGACGTGATGATCCGCGAGAACGGGCCGCGGATTTTTATAATGTAGACCTTTTAGTTGAGCTTCCTGAAAAATGGCTTGTGGCAGGACCCGGCAGACGACAAAACGTAGAAGAAAAAGATGGATTTACCGTGTTTCGTTTTTCACCTCCGTCTCAGGTACCGGAGGTTGCACTGATTGCATCACAGTTTGAAAGCCGCTCCTTTGAAGTGGATAATGTTTTAATGGAACTTCTGATTTCTAAAAAACATATGAAAAATATTGAGGTGCTTGCAGATACTGTTGATAAAATACGCGAATGGGTAGGTGATAAATTCAAAGAGGCCCAGGAAATGGGACTGGGCTATCCCTACGACGGATTTACAGTGGTAGAGGTCCCGACTAGGTTACGGGCATACGGAGGCGAGTGGCGGCTTGATACGGTCCAGTTTCCTCCGGGATTATTACTGCTCAGGGAGTTATCCCTGCCAACAGCGCGTTTTGATTCGGCCTTCAGAGATCCTAAAAAATTTAAGGACAAAGAAGGAGGAATAGCCCAGGCAAAATGGGAAAGGCTTCAGACCTTTTTTAAAAATGATTTTTCCGGGGGGAATGTCTTAACAGGTGCACCACGAAATTTTTTCCTGTACCAGACCTCTGCCTTAGGGCCTGAAAGTCTTGCCCTCAATTTTGTAATGGAAACACTTTCAGGACTTCTGATCGCAGACACAAGAGGTTATTTTTCCGCACATATCTACTCAGCCGGAAATAAATTAAATTCTATCATTACCTCGGTATTATTGAACTATTTTCAGACCAGGTCTTTAGGCATATCTGTTTCTGATGCAACTATCAGAACAATGACGTCACGACCTGTAGTATGGGAAAAGGCCCTTGAGGTTTCCCTGAAAGACATGGATCCCTGGAAGGACCCTGCAGATACGGTGGATATCCTGACATTAAAGGGTTATGCTATATCACATATAATAATGGATATACTTGGCCGGGAAAAAACAACCACACTGCTTTCAAATATTCGCAATAATCACCGTGGCAAATGTTTTTCTTATGATGATATGAAAAAGGCCGGAATAGATCTGGGATATGACTTTAACGAAATATTTGGTGACTGGATTGGCAGCACCGAACTGCCTGGTTTTGTTGTGTCCGAGGCAAGGGGGTATCGAATTTCTGATGATGAGAATGGAAGTCCTCAATATCAGCTGTTGTTTACCGTAAGAAATGATGAGCCTGTACCCGGAGTTTTTCGTTTTGTATATCTATATCCGGGAGAATCGAATAATCTTGAACTTGCAACTAGTGAGTCTATAAGGCTTGCGGGGAAGCACTCGCTTCAATACGGCACGATCATGTCCAGACTTCCAAATAACTATTTTCTGGAACCCTATCTATCACTTAACAGGATGATCTTCTTAATGAACATCAATTCTATTGATACTGATAAGATTGTTAACAAGGAACCAATCAAGGGGATTGAGGAGATCCCTTGGAGTCTGCCGATTGATGATTCAATTGTTGTTGATGACCTGGATAAAGGTTTTGAAATCACGGAAGAGGAACAAAAAAAGGGGTTACGCTTAAAGGCACGAGATAAAAAGGATGAGGAAACAGACCAGGGGCTGCCCTACATAGCTTCAAACATTTTTGCATTGCCTCCTCCCAATGAATGGTCACGTATAACAGAAACAACCGCCTGGGGATACTATCGCCATACTTACGCGGTAATAAAACCGGGTAACGGCAGTAAAAGGGCCGTATTTTTGACCTCACTGCCAAATGATGGCGCATGGGATCTTGAAGTGCATATGCCTATGAAGAACGGTTTTCTGAACAGACAGTATGGCTTATGGCACATTACAGTAGTTGACAGTAATGGAGATCAGCACAAAATTGAGTTTGATTCAAAGACTGTAATTCAAGGGTGGAACATGGCAGAAAAGCTGAACCTTCCCCAAGGAAAAGTGACTGTTGAATTTTCCGACAGGACGAATGGGCAGGTTGTTGTTGCGGATGCAATACGCTGGACACCTTCAAAGGGCAATTAACATAAGGAGATCAAATGTATAAAAGACATATCTTTTTCAGGGTGCTTATTTTGATTCTTTCATCTGTATTGGTTTGCCTTTCAGGCTGTTCACGTGAAAGTTCAGTTGATGAAATTGATTTTCTGGTCCCTGTAACCGTAACGGATGTAGGAACTGCCGATGTTGAGGACAGGATTACTGCAACCGGAACACTGCGCGCAACTAAAATAGCCCGTCTTGAAGTGGAGACCGGGGGTATCCTGGAATTTCTCACAAATGAGAGTGGGAGACGCTATAAGGAAGGAGACAGGGTTAAGGCTGGTGACGTTATTGCCAGGATCACGGGAGAGGATGTGCGCCTGGCCGCAAGAACAGAGGCAAATTATCAGAGATTTCTGACAGCAAAAGATGAATATGAGGCAACAAAAAAACTGTACGAAGAGGGATTTAGAAGTAAATCAGACTTACTCACCATGCAGGCCAGTCTTGAAGATGCAAGATTGGAGTATGAACGAAGCCTGAATGCGGAAAATCGCAGCCTGCTGACTACCCCCATAGACGGTGTTATCCTCAGACTGGCAAGGGACAGGGACAACCAGAACCAGCCCCTGGCTGTGGGTCAGTTTGTAAATCCCGGCTTTGAAGTGGCCAGAATTGCTCCTATCAATGTTCTTATAGCAGATGTGGATCTGGTGGGTCAGGATGTGGCAAAGGTAAAGGAAGGGCTTGAGGCAAGAATTCTGCATTATGCCTGGGAAAACGAGGTATTTACGGGGAAGGTAGTACACCTCAATCCTGTGATTGATCCTGTGACGCGGGCGTTAAGGGCCGAGGTGGAGGTGGATAACAGTCAGGAAAAACTCAGGCCCGGGATGTTTGTTGAGGTGATTATAATCAAGGAACAGAGAAAGGGCGTACCATATGTGCCCAGGGAGTCGGTTACGGACCGTGGCGGCAAATGGGTGGTTTTTGTCCTTAAAGGCCAGAGAGTTGCTATGAAGGAAGTGGTACTAGGACTTGGCGATGATTCTATTGTGGAAATCCGGGAAGGTCTGTCAGTCGGTGAACGGGTAGTAATCAGGGGGCTTGAGACACTTACTGACCAGACCCGGGTTCGTGTGACAGGGACTAGCTGATCCCATGTATATTCTAGCACGCTACGCGACAAAACGACCCGTGGCAGTAACGGTAGTTGCTGCTGCGATAGTAATGCTGGGATGGATATCCTGGAAAGATCTGCCCCTGGATCTCCTTCCTGACCTTCAGAGCCCCACGGTACTGGTCGCGATCCGTTCCGGTGACCGTCCGCCGACTGAAATGGAACGCCTTTATGGTGAGGATGTTGAACGACGCCTGTTTACAGTCAGGGGTATCAGGGCAATCAACCAGGTGGCCAGATCCGGAAACCTTATTGTCAGGGTTACATTCGACTGGCACTCGGATATGGACCTTGCCCTTGTGGACGTACAGAAGGCGGTAAATCCTATTGCCACAGATCCTGATGTGGATGAAGTTATTGTCAGGCGTCAGGACCCCCGCCAGTTGCCGATCCTTTCTTTGGGACTTGTCGCCCCGGATGGAATTCCCAACCTTACAGAACTGCGCCGCATAGCAAAACGCCAGGTTGCTCCTGCCCTTGAACAGCTTGAAGGGGTGGCAGAAGTAAACGTTACAGGAGGTCGCGAAGAGGAGGTCAGGATCATCCTGGACAGATATTTGTTGGAAGCGCATGGCGTAACCATGTCATTGCTCGAACAGCGAATTAAGGCATCAAACCTGGATATTAACGCAGGAACCCTGGAGGAGGGAGACAGGGTCTACCTTGTAAGGGGTTTATCCAGATTCAGGGATGTTAAGGATATTGAGCAGGTAGTGGTCAAGTATGAGCGGGATTCGGAAAATAATCAGGTTCCCGTGAGGATCAGTGACCTTGGCCAGGTTGTTCTTGCTGAAAAGGAGATAAGTGATCTGGTCCTCGTAGACGGACAGGAAGGAGTAAGTCTTTCCATCTATAAGGAGGCAGGAGCCAATACTGTAAACGTTTCCCGAAGCGTAAGGCGATCCATTGAAAACCTGAACGCTGATCTAAAAAGTATTGAATTCAGGATAGTCAGCGATGAGGCGGCTCTGGTTGAGGATGCGATTAATGATGTTGAAAGTGCGGCTGTTATAGGCATTATCCTCGCAGTCCTTGTACTGACTTTTTTCCTGCGTTCACTTGGATCAACAATCGTGGTCGCCTCGGCAGTTCCCGTATCCCTTATGGCCACACTGTTTGCCATGCATTTTGCCGGCCACAGCCTTAACTTGATGACCCTCGCGGGAATGGCTCTTGGCGCCGGCATGCTGGTTGATAATGCCATTGTTGTAATAGAAAGTATATTTCGGAGAAGGTTAGAAGGCGATTCCCCAGGGGAGGGGGCTGCTAAAGGTACTGCATTGGTCGCAGGGGCGATCACGGCAAGCACGCTTACCACATGCGTTGTGTTTTTACCTGTTCTTTTTATTCGGGGACTGGCAGCCAGGCTTTTGTCCGGTATATCCTTTACTGTAGTAGTCTCTCTTGTCGCTTCTCTTGGGGTGGCTGTTTTTTTGATTCCCGCCCTTGCTGCATGGTTTCTTCCCAGAAGAAAAACGGGGGAGATCGATCCGGGAAAGGCGAGAGTAGAAGCTGTTGTGCTGACTCTGTTAGAACATCCCATTATCGTAGTATTCATCAGCCTTCTGCTGGTTGCAATATCAATCAGCAGCCTGCTGGGTCTGGGCTCCGAACTCCTTGCCCCTGCCGATCCCAGACAGTTTACGCTCAGGATTGTCGGCCCTCCAGGTCAGCGTGTTGAATCAACGAAAAAAATGTCCGCAGTAGTTGAACAGATAATCAGGGAGGCGGCAGGAGATGACCTTCGTACAATATTGTCCGAGGTGGGAAGGCTGCCGGAGGATGAACATTTTATACGTGAAGAAAGGACAGGTGAAAATACGGCAAGGATCCTTGTGAACCTGTCAGCAAAGGGTAAAACAGCTAGTCAGGTGGTTGCCTCCGCTTCATCGGCAGTATCTTCCCTGCCGAATGTTGAAGTCTCCTGGGAGCTGGGTACTTCCGTTCTTTCACGGGCAATTGGTACTACCGGCCCTCCTGTTCAGGTTGAAATCTCCGGGCAGTCGGTTGAAGACCTCAGAAAAAGCGCTGAAGAGGTTCTTGGGCGATTAAGAAAAATGCCGGAGCTCTGGAATGTGGGCTCTTCCTTTGAAGGCGGCGCGCCTGAAGTGCATGTCATCCTGAATCGAGCACTCTGTGACGGTCTTGGTATTGATTTGGACAGTCTTACCAGGATACTTGAGGCTGCCCTTGACGGACGTGAAGTCACAAGACTGTCCACAGGTGATGAGGAAAAGGATGTAGTACTCCTTATGGAAAAACAGGATGTTACCAACCTGAAATCTATCCCCTTTAATACTGCCGGTGGAGAGCGGCTTACAGTGGGAGATGTTGCTGACTTTGTACAGGTAGAAGGGGCGCTGGAGATATTTCGAAGGGATCAGCGAAGGGTAGCTAGGATTACCGCGAGAGTTGCACCAGGTGTTGAGTACCCTGTCGCCAGGGCAGTTAGCGAAAAGGTCATAAAAGATATTAGCCTGAGTCCGGGGTTGAGGATCAAACTTGCCGGGGAAGAGGAGGAACGGCAGAAGGCCTTTAATGAACTGAAATGGGCAGGTATCATGGCTATACTCCTCGTGTTCATGGTTCTGGCAGGCACATTTGAATCTCTTGTCCATCCTGTCACCGTTCTCGCTTCCATACCCCTTGCCCTTGTGGGTGTAGCAGCAGTGCTTGTTCCGGGGGGTCGTCCCATTGGAGTGATGCAATTTCTGGGTCTTATTGTTTTGTCAGGTATTGCCGTGAACGACGCAATCCTATTAGTCCAGGCCGCACGCCAGCTTATGGCGGAAGGCATGGAACGGAAGAAAGCGCTGGCCGGAGCTGCAGGTATAAGGCTTCGTCCCATCATTATGACTAGTGCCACAACTATGCTGGCCCTGCTCCCCCTGGCAATAGGTGTAGGTGAGGCAGCACAATTAAGGGCTCCTCTTGCCCTCACTATTATCGGAGGGCTTATCACATCAACCCTGTCTTCTCTTCTTGTCATACCCTGCCTGTATCTTCTTTTGGACCGTCTGCGTATTAATCGGGAAGAATCATGAAGTGGTACAATTTTCCTATTAGGCGTCCTGTAGCCACATCTATGTTCTTTACCGCCATTCTTTTGCTGGGAATCGTGGGGTGGCAGAAAATACCCATTGAGCTTGTTCCGAACCTGGAGGGTGACAAGTTATATGTAAATTTTAACAGGCCGAACAGTGAACCTGAACTCGTGGAACGGGAAATTCTGATCCCACTTGAGGCAAAGGCATCCGAACTCCCCGGAATGAAGGAGTCATGGGGTGAGGTCAGGGGATCCGATGGTTCTTTTACTGTCAGTTTTGAGCCGGGGACAGACATTAAGGTTCGTCAACTGGACATGCAGCGCCTGGTAATTGAACTGAAAAGAAACCAGCCAAAGGAAACGACAATCAGGGTAGATGCCCAGGATTTTTCCATTATAAGCCGTTTTGTCATGATCATTCAGGTGCTGGGCGGGGCGGATAACAATGCCCTTAGAAGCCTTGTTGAGGACAGGATACAATCCAGGTTAGCCGCTGTTAAGGGTGTTGGTGGTATTTTTGTAATGGGAGGCGCCCCGGAGGAGGTTACTGTTCGGATCGATCCTGACAAATGTGCCGCGCTTGGAATCTCTCCCAGGGATGTAGCAGAGTCGCTTACCCGATCGGTCCATCGTCTCAGATTCCTTGGGGGGCTGGAAGACGGGTCAAAAAGAACACTAATAATGCTTGATGGTCGTCCGAAGGGGAGCCATGCCCTGGGAGAAATAAGGGTAACTCAAGATAAGCCTGTACTGATACGCCATGTCGCGGATGTTTCAAGAGGAACCGGAAGAACAAACATGCTGTTTCGGATCAACAGCAAGCCTTCTGTGGGTCTTGTTGTGCTAAAGGAAGAAGGGACTAACCTTATTGAGCTGGGCAGGGATCTTCGCTCCCGAATTGATGATCTGCGGAATGAATTTAATCCTTATGGGATTGATTTTATAATAGGCTTTGACGGCGCTGAAGCAGTGGAAAAACAGCTTGATCGACTCAAGAAACTGGCTTTGAGCGGATTTATCATTGCCCTCGTAGTGCTTTTTCTGTTCATACGCCGACCAAAGGCGGTAAGTGTAGTCGCAGTGTCTGTACCTGTCAGTGTCTTGGCGGCCATGGCAATGTTGTACACCGGTGGTTATACCCTCAATATAGTTACCCTTATCGGTCTTGCCGTGGGAATTGGCATGCTGGTGGATAACAGCATAGTTGTGTATGAAGCGATTCAGCGCAGGCTTGAAAGGGGGATGGAGCCGGACGCGGCAGCAGGGGAAGGTGTAAGAATTACTATCAGGGCTATCATAGCCGCGACAGTGACAACAGCTATTGTGTTCATCCCTATTGCGTTCTTCACTGAAGACGCAATGATCAGGGGGCTTCTCAAAGTTCTTGCCGCCGCCATTCTACTGCCGCTTGCATCTTCCCTGCTTGTAGCTGTCGGGATGGTACCGCTTTTAAGCAGAAAGCTTGCGGCCCCTGCTGCGCTGGCGAGAATAGATGCCGTCCGCAAAAGGAAGGAACTATATGCCGGACTGGTATCTCCTGACAAGTGGCGGGAACTGTTTTCAGGTCTGTTAAAGGTTTCCCTTCGTCACCCTGCCGGATGGCTTGCCGTTATAACAGGTTCAGTTTTAATTACCGTTATCGTGGCTGTTCCATGGTTACTTGTGAGTTCAACATCAGAAGAGGCAAGGGAGGCTGATGAAATAAGACTATCTATCGATGTTCCATCCGGGGATTCCCTGGAGGCAATAGGCCGTGACATATCAGGACTTGAGCAGGCGGCGCTTGATATTGATGGGGTAAAATATGTTGAAAGTATTGTGCAGGAGAACAACAGTTCGCTTAATATCAAGTTTGTTGACCGTGATGAACGTCCCGAAGACCTGACAGCCTCCAAGGTAAGGTCAAAGATAAGAGAGGCGGCAAAAACACTCAAGGGCATAAATGTCCGGTCTGAGGATATATCCGGAGAGGGGGGATCAAGGGGAGGGGGCGGTAGTGCGCAATTGTTCGGTCAGGCACCTTCCGAGATTGTACTTTCCGGGCCTGATAACCAACAGTTAATATCTCTTGCTGAATCCATAAAGGAAAGACTGGAATCCATCCCTGAGATAGGCAGATATGGTGTTTGGCTTTCATCAAAATTGGGGCAGGATGAAATACAGGTTGTCCCTGATGATTTTATATTAACCGGTCTGGGACTTACTTCGGATCAGATAATGCCGATGCTGAGTATGCTGAGCAGAGAAGGGACGGAGATGCGGGCAGGAATGATCCTTGACGATGGACGGGAAATCCCCCTTACTGTCAGAAGTTATGAAACCGCTTCCAGTCAGATAAGTTATAAGATGGAAAGACTCAAGGTGCCGACGACCGCAGGTGTCCTGCCCCTTGGGCTCGTGTCCAATACATACAAGATGCCTCCTCCTCCAATGATCCAGCATCACAACGGAAGGAGGGAGTTAAGTATATTTTACAGATTCACTCGAAGTGTTCCTAAAACCGGACTGGCAAGGGACGCACTGGATGAGGAAATTCTGTCAATGATAAGAAGCATTCGTGTTCCCGCGGGGTATATAATTGACCCGCCGGATAAGGAAGAGTCTGTAAGCTGGTTCAAACGTGCCTTTATACCAATGCTGCTCCTGCTCTTTGCCGTGTTGGCTGTTACATTCGAATCTCTTACGATGCCCGTGCTTGTGCTGTTTGCCGTACCTCTATCAATACTGGGATCAGCGGGGGCGCTGTTCCTGACAGGGATGCCTGCGGATATGATGGCCATGGCAGGGGCTGTTGTTCTTTTGGGACTCACTGTAAACCCGGCAATTCTCCTTGTAGACCGTATGCAGCAGAGGGTACTTACAGGTTCATGGTCGGCGGGAGCCGCCGCAATAGCAGCGGTCAGGGAAAGGGTCAGACCCATCTTAATGACTACATGCACCACAATCGCTGGGCTATGGCCTCTCGCCATTCCAACAGGCAGGGAGAATGAGATATGGCCGTCCTTTGCCGTGGTGGTTATGGGAGGACTGGCCACTTCAAGCCTGCTTATCCTGCTCGTGGTCCCTATGGGTTTTGTGTTCCTGAACCGCCTGGACAGGCTGTTTGGAAGACTTGGTCCATGGATAACAGTGCTGTGGTTAGGAATGACTACAGCAGTGATGTCTCCCCTCATTATATTTGATCACATTTCTTCCATGACATGGCAGATCATAACCACATTGCTTGTAGCCGCTGTTATTCTTGGAGTGATAGTATTGCTATTCAGGAGGCCGGATATCCCTGAACCCGAAGCGGAAATGGACATTGAAGTAAAATTCCTCCATAAGATATACGGTCGACCTGGACCTGTGGGTCGTGCCTGGCGATCGGGAGAGCACTTCGCGGAAAGGGTCCTTGCCAGGGGAGGCAAGCCATTTTTACCCGGAGACACTATTCAACCAATTATTACAGGGATAGTACTCCTTTTAGGTGCGGGATATCTCGCCTTTTCCTTAAGCACCACATGGTGGCGTCTTGTGTTCTCCTTTATCTGCGCCATAATACTAAGCCAGATACTGATTCAATTGAGACGATTGAGAGGCAAGTGTGATCCCTCCGGCAGACCTGATCCAGGAGGGATAGAACATTTTCTGGCATTTCTGGTCCCGTGGATTGTGTTCATATTATTAGGCCTTTATTATTATCTTATACCGGTAATGGCAGACAGTAATCCCCGTCTTGTACCTCTGGCCCTGGCAATTATAGCGGCTTTAATAATATTTGTTCAGAGCGGGAGAAAAACGGCAAAAGACCTGGCGGCAGGAAAGATATCAGAACGTGCTGATAGGGGATTTTTACAGAGAGTAAAAACCATATGGAGGAGGGTAAATCGAAGGTTATTCAGCCTGGATCTTCCCTCGGAGGAGGTGGAGGCACTTAGGAATGTCCATTTCCGCGCTGAGAAGGGGATGATAGGCATACTCGGTCCGAATGGAGCGGGTAAAACAACACTTCTCAGGTCCCTGGCGGGAATACTTGTGCCGACAACAGGTGTTATAAATATTGGCGGAATATCCATTAAAAAAATAAGGAGACACCTGGCAAGGTGGATTGGATACCTGCCGCAGGACTTCGGACTGCCGGGAAACCTGACTGGAAGAGAATACCTGGAATATTATGCACTCCTGTATGATATCGGTGACAGTATTGTGAAAAAGGAGAGGGTTGAAAATCTTCTCGAGGAGGTAGGGCTGTCTGACCAGGCTAATAAGGAGATCAGGGGTTATTCGGGCGGGATGAAGCAACGTGTGGCGGTTGCGCGGACCCTGCTGCGTCTTCCTCCCATAATAATAGTGGATGAACCCACGGTGGGTCTTGATCCGAGGGAACGTATCCGATTCAGGAACCTTCTGGCTAAACTGGCTGAAAACAGAGTGGTTCTGTTTTCTACTCATGTTGTTGAAGATGTGGCAGTAGCCTGTGAAAGGGTAATTGTCCTGGCTGCAGGGAAAATGGTCTTTGATGGCGAGCCTTCCATGCTCGCCAGAGAGGCGGAAGGAATGGTATGGGAATTTAGAATCCGGGCCGGAGAGGAGGAAGACATCCGGAAAGATGCCATGATCGTGGACCAGATTCCGGAAGATGAGGGCTTCTATCGAACACGGGCCCTATGTTCGGAACCTCCTATTCCTCAGGCACGCAGAATCCCTCCCAGCCTGCAGGACGGGTACCTGCAGCTTGTGGGATACGGGATGTAGAGAAAGGTGACTGGACTGAATCCTCTGTAAAGTGAGTTATGAAACATTGAAAAATAGACTTATAGAACGAATAATAGACTATCTAAGGCTCACACAACTGTCCATCCAGTTGATAGCAGGACGCCGTTTTTATATCACAGTACTGCTTCCTCTGTTCTGGCCGGCCTTTCAGGCGTTTCGCCTTCTTATGGGCTGGCGGGAGACTAAAATTGAAGCGATAAACGTCCAGACGCTTATCGGACTGCCTCTGGTGATTTACGCCATTTTTCTTGGAATTCGGATAATAGCCAGTGAGGTGGATCGAAGGACACTCGAAGTTGCTTATACTGTGCCTGGCGGCAGCCACAGGATCTGGCTTGCCAAGATGACCGCATCCTTTTGTCTGCTGCTGTTCAGTGAAGTGCTTATGGCCATATTTACTCTCGTCCTGTTCACATCATTCCCATTTGTTTCATTTTATGGTGCCCTTCAGGCAGCAGTCTTCTACATGGTTGTTGGCATGGCCTTTTCCGCGTTTTTCAGGAGTGAAATATCCGGTGCCATGGCAACGTCACTTCTTTTGACTATAAATATTATCATATCCAATTTTGGTAATAGGATGCGATTATCTCCCTTTTTTAACCCGCTGGCATTCGACTCAAATATAACAGATGTAACAGCCTACACTATTCAGAACCGGATCCTTTTTATTATAGTTATTTCAGCAATTACTCTTCTAACATTTTCCCGTGTGGAAAGACGGGAGAAGATGCTTGGGGATTAAGGAGGCATATCAAATGAAAAAAGAGTTATTATTTAAAAAGCTTGTTTCACCTTTTCTAGTTTCTACGATATGTGGATTATTTTTTATGGGTGGATGCGCATACGTAAAAAACTGGTATGAACCTTCTCCGGAATTTTCTGTTCCGCAGGAAGCGGTAAGACAGATTGATGTCATTGATTTGGAGGAGGCAACCGAGGAGAAACCAAGTACAGTGGAAGTTGTTGAACCGGAAATATCCGAGCTTGAGCTTTCACTTGAAGAGTGTCGCGCACTTGCCCTTGAAAACAATCTTGATCTTCAGGTGCAGCTTATTAACCCAACCATTGCCAGGGAGGTGATCAATCAGGAGGAGGCAAAGTTTGAGGCTACCTTTAAAGGTAATGTGAACTATGCAAAGACTGACACGCCCACCGCGTCACTGCTTGATATAGCGGGATCCAAGGTGGACATTTCTTACATTGACCTGGGCGTAGACATTCCGCTCAGAACAGGGGGGACACTCTCCTTTGATCTTGCAGACAGGCGGTTGAAAACGGACTCACTCTGGTCAATATTTAATCCTTCATATGAATCAGATTTTTCTGCGTCCATAAGTCAGCCCCTGCTTCGCAACAGCGGCAATCGGGTGAACACTCACAGTATACGGGTGGCCCAATATAACAGCAGTATAGCAGAGGCCAGGACCAAGCTTGAGGCGATTCACATAATCGCCAATGTGGACCGTGCCTACTGGAGGCTTTACGCTGCGAGAAAGCTTCTGGATGTCCGCAGGAAGCAGTATGACCTTTCAAAGGCCTTATATGAGGAGACTTCACGTTTTGTGGAGGTTGGGGTAAAACCCCAAATTGAGATGATCCGGACAGAGGCGAGTGTAGCGGAAAAGCTTGAAGCGATTATAAAGGCTGAGAACGAAGCGCGTGACACTGAAAGGGACTTGAAACGCATGCTCAACAAGAAAGGGCTGGGCATGGAAACAAAAACAGTCCTGATCCCGTCATCTCCACCGGACCCTGTCAGATATGAACTGGAAGGTAACAGGATGGTGGAAAATGCCATTGAAAACCGCATGGAGATGCTTGAACTGGAATTGCAGCTGGCTCAGGACAGCAGTAATATTGACTATCTTGAGAACCAGACCCTTCCCTTGGTAACACTGGAGTATAAATATAATATCAACGGTCTGGGTCCGACAAGAAGCGACTCATATGACCTATTGTCAGATAATGAGTTTAAGGATCACCGGATTGGCCTTCAGGTATCCATACCTATAGGTAACAGGGAGGCAAAAAGCAGGCTTCGAAAGGCAGTGTATGAACGTGCCCAGAGACTTGCCAGCAAAGAGAGTAAAAAGTCTGAAATAAAATATGAGGTGCTGAGCCAGATTGATAAACTCGAGGCAAACTGGCAGCGTATTCTGGCCAGCAGGCAGACAACCATCCTTAAGGATGAGCAGTACAGGGCGGAAAAAAGGCAGTTTGAACTGGGCCTTGTTACATCCACGGATGTTCTGAATGCCCAGACAGACCTCGCAGAGGCGCAGAGGGTGGAAATTCTTGCGCTTGTGGAATATCAGATAGCAATTATTGACCTTGCATATGCAACCGGAACACTCCTTGGTGCCGCGAAAGTGGAATGGGATCCTGTTGTTCCGAGAGAATAAACCTGTTTATCCGCATAGGAAAGTATCCTTGTAGTATGATCTGAGATGTGTAATAATGTATTGATTTCATGATGAACCATTAATTTAAATAAGGAGGTGGGATTATTATGAAAAAAGTATTGTGTTTTGGCTTGGTGTTTGCTTTTGTCTGCTTCTCAGCCTCTATTTTATTTGCCGAAGAATACAATTATGATGAAGCTGCGAAGCATATCGGTGAAAAAGCAACCGTTTGCGGAAAGATCATTGACACTTTGCCCTATCAGGGAATGACAATCCTTGGTATGGGGGCAGCGGTAATGGAGCAGACCGCTGTGGGGATAGAAGTGGATGATTCGATTAAAGACAAGGTGGATAAGGATCTATATGTCGGCAAGACGATTTGTGTAACCGGAGAGATTCACCAAAATCCAAACGGCGGCGGATCTATTAAGGTATCGGATCCATCACAGATCAAAGTAAAATAATTTGCTGCGCAACTAGACCTTTGCATAATTCCTTCATCCGTCATTCCGGACTTGATCCGGAATCCAGGAACTACTTGAAATTACTAGATTCCGGCCTGCGCCTAAATGACTAAATTTAGCTTTAAATCTCGTTTTTCAAAGGTCTCCGCACCATGGGCAAGACCGTGGGCAAGCTTTCTTGCTGATGGAATTGATTACCGAATCCGCTGGTTATAAGGCGTTTTATGCCGAACAGCCAGCGGATGAAATCCCAATCCGACCCACTCCAGCCCTATAGGTATATACTCACTTCACTAAAATACTATCTGACACTCATGCCTTCTCCCTGCATTCATTTGACGATAAAAAATCAATTTACTGTACAGGGTTTACGGTGTAGGATAAAATTTACACCGTACACCTTATACCTTATACCGTTTATAATAAGGAGGCATTTTTATGAAGACATTGGTAATCTCCGGAAGCAAAAATCCCGAAGGCAGAACCGCATCTTTGATAAATGCCTTATGCCGTGGAATCAAAACAGTGGGAAGTGATTCGGAAGTCATATACCTGCCGCAAATTAACATTGAACTCTGCAGGCAATGTAATGATGATGGCTGGGGTATATGCAGAGAGGAAACAAAATGTGTTATAGATGATGATTTCATGTCAGTTGTGGAAAAGATTGATAATGCTGATGCAGTGGTATTCGCAAATCCTGTTTATTTCGGCGATCTCAGCGAAAGCATGAAGGCCTTTCTTGACAGGTTGCGCAGGGTAAAGACAACAATTCCCAGAGGACCATTACCGACACGTGTCCCTCCAGGCCCTTTTAACAATGACAGTGGTCCCATTGCTGTTGGTATATGCTATGCAGGGGGAAGCGGAAATGGAACGACCTCATGTTGTATGAACCTTGAAAGAATCCTGCAGATCTGCGGTTTTGATGTTGTGGATATGATACCGGTACGCCGTCAAAATCTTGAAAATAAAATCAAGATAATTGAACTTACCGGAGAATGGCTTGCAACTGAACCATCATCATCTAAATGTAAATTAGAGCCTATTTAGTAATCAACTATATGGCTTCAAAATCGAAGGGATCATAAGATTCTGACCAAAATCATGGTGTTAGATACAATCTTAATATCCATGTTGAAAAAACCAGTAACAGTAAAAAAATTATTATTAGCTTCCAGGAAGATTTTGTGACGTGAATAATGATCTCTTTTTTTGATATCAATTCAGCGGAAAATTTTATTAGAAGGGCAAACAGCCCCAGAATCAGGACAATCCCAAGAGGATTATAACCGAGCGAATCGGCAATATTCAATGATATAAGGGAATGAATCGAACGTGACAGACCGCAAGTGGGACATTCATATCCTGTCAGCTCTTTAAAATGACACGTTATCAGTCTTGATTCAAGCGGATTATAGAATCTGGCCGCAACTAAGAAGGCAAGTATCAGAATTAAGCCGGCCGTACGAATAATGATTTGATCTTTCGACAAAGGAACTTCTATTATCTTTTTCATTATACTATTCGCTTTATACAACCGGATTCATGTTCCCATCTGTGGTAAAAACGGAATCTACTGTACCGGTGGGAAATATTTTGTATTCGTCCCCGAACTGTTCGAGGAATTCCAGGCTTAATGCCCGGAACGTAACGGAAACCGGCAGCATCAAAACAGACCCGATATACGGGATCATCAATAAAATAAAACCGCAGCAGCATGTTATTAGGCCGCAGATAACAATCCCGATTACAACGAGGATATATAAACCAAATATAAAAAATCCGTATAAAATGAAATGAAATACATGTTTGCCGAACAGCATTAAAAATATTCGCCATGCGTCATTAACCATTAATCCGCTTTTGTACATGATGGGAACGACAAAATTATTAAGGAACATTGAGATATAACCAATCACCAAGAACAGCAGCAAACCGATAAGCACACCCGCCAATATCAGCATTAAGTAAGAGACAAAACCGTATCCGCTGAGATAAATATTGCGGGCGACAAAGAATGCAATAACCATGAACCCCATAGAAATAATAAAGGAGATAATACTGAATACCAATCGCCAGAGAAATAAAGAGTCGCCGATAGCCTTGAATTCGCCCCAGGGTTTTACAATAAGAGATCGGTTGTGAACAACATTATCAAGAAACATGAACATGCCCCTTGAGCTGAGCCATGCTAATACGACAAAGAGTACGATAGCAATAGCAAGTCCGACTATAATTACAGCAGTCCAAATTGGGTGTTGGGATAGCCATTCTATTATCCTCCAAGGGAGTTCAAAAAATTCATCCCAATCAAGATCTCCTTTACTGAACCTGAATTGGAAGTTTCCTCCCCTGCCTGTCCGTAAAAGTTCGGCAAGAAATGCAGTAAAACCAAGGGCGAACCATTTGCCTAGATTGAAAGGCTTGAAAAGAATCATTTCCATTCTTTTCCATGCGCGAGAAAATGGGGGGATATATTGAATAGTCATGTTTCCACCTCTAATTTCGAAAGCTATCTATATATTCAGGAAGGCGTATCAATTCTTTAATCCGAAGATTGGGTCATCAGGCATACTTCAATATTTTCATTCATACATGAATGAACGTCCCTTTTGTCCATTTCAGAATGCCCAAAAATGCCTTTTATGCAGCAACGCCTTTTGGATTAGGACCGTACTGATTCTCGCCCTTTTGACTGTCCAGAACCATGAAAATGATTAGAACAATCCAGCCAATGATCGGGATCAATCCAATCAGCAACCACCATCCGGTACGGTTTGTATCATGCAGGCGCCGGACAGCGACAGCAATGCTAGGAATCAGAACTCCCAAACTATATATGGTACTGAGAATCGCGGAGTTGATTGCGTAGTCGATGATACTTAGAATAATGTATATGATTAAGTTGAACAAGACGAAGTACCAGTATTCCTTTCGTCTTGCCCTCCCGCTAAACACAGCATATTTTTTAAGGACCTCAATATACCAATTCATGTTACTCTCCTTTCTTAGCCCTGAGTAGTTGCCGAGTGGTTGCTGGGGAAGCACAACCACACGATCCCGAACACAGGTTCGAAAATCCATTCCACTTATGAAAATACAAAAGCATTTAGCCCTCTGCCCCATTTCACGGTTAAAAAGATGGCTGCCGACGCTTGAGGACTTCTATTTAGATAAATTCCCGTAAGGGTTCAAAGACAAAAACTAAAGGATATCATCAGCAAAAAAGGCGTTTAATAATGAAGCTTAACCGGAGGTTCTGATAACACTCCAGATTGAAAACATGAGGCTGGTAAGGCATGAATAAGTACATAATGGGGCAAATGGGAATTAAAAGTCAATAGAAAAAAGGCATACGTTGATAAGAACTCCCATCTTTAGCGGCGAAGTATATATGATTTTACCTTGTGTGTCATTGATAAAGTCGGTGTATGATTTGGTAGCCCTTCATATTACCTAGAAAGCAGATTTATGAGTCGAGGGCATTCAGAAGTCGGCAAGGTAGATCCAATTTGCCTGTGATCTTAAAGTTTGATCCTGGGATTAACGCGAAAAATATAAATAGATTTGACACCCTCGACATACGATATTATAAGTTATGTAACATTTCGCCCTGAATTCCATGATGGAAAGAAATAAGTGAAAGTTGAACATACATGTACGGAGTAGCGCTATAATCTGATTATCAAAAAGGGGGAAGTAGAGATGGGGAATGATCAAAAAGGGATACAATTAAATAGACGTGACTTTATTAAAACAACCGCCCTGGCTGGTATGGCAGCGGCTCTTCCGGTGACAGGTCTCGCGGGGCAGAGCACAATTAGCGGATCAAGACCGAGCCCTGAGGGGACAAAAAGAAATCTGCTTTTTCTGAGTGATGTTCCGGAAAATTATGAAAGGCTGATTGAGTCGATTAGATCAATCAAGGAATATGAGATTCTTGTAACCCCGATGAAGATCAATTTTCGAAAACCAGAGGATATACTCAAGTCCATCCAGGATAAAAACGCGGATATTCTTTTTATTCGCCTGCCTACTATAGGCTTCTCGTCCAGACATATCGCTGAAGGCATGGGCACTCTGGATATTCCAGTAATTCTTCTTCCCATAAATCTTGACCTGATCATGTGGGAAACTGACCTAACGGCATCATTTCGTATAAAAGAGACGAATGCCATTCTTGCCAATTCGGAAGAGCATGCCATTGAACTGATAAAGACCGTCGCGGCACCAAGACCTCTCGAAGGCCAAAAGGCCCTGGTATTCGGCAAACCGTTTGGTTCAACCAGTATACCGGCTCCCAACCTCAGTGAGGATTATATCTATAAGCGCACGGGCGTCCTGATAGAACACCGGCCCTTAGAAGAGCTGAGACAGCTCATGAAAGAAGGTGTTGATGAGGCAACTGCCAGGAAGGAGATGGAGAGGTGGAAAAGGGAAGCAGCAAAAATCACTGGCCCGACAGACGAAATGATTCTTGACTGTTCGAGAATGTATGTATTATTGCAATCCATTGTAGAGAGGGAAGGATTGTCAGCTATTTCCATAGATTGTCTGAGCTTCACTTTTGGCCCAGACACATCGCTTCCGACTCCCTGCCTTGCATTCACAAGATTGAGAGACGAAGGAATCTCCGCCACATGTGAAGCCGATATATGCATGATGCTTTCCTCCATGCTATTGCAGGAGATCAGTCATAGGCCATCCTATCAATGTAACGTTTCCTCGGTTAATACCCAGAACTCCACCACCGTTCTTCGCCATTGTGTAGCGCCCACGAAGATCTTTGGGGCCTATTCTCGGCCGCAGCCCTATAACCTTCTGGACTATCATGGCATGGGGAAAGGCGCGGTGCCGGAAATAGAATACCCGATAGGTCTTGATGTAACTTTGGGAGGGTTCAGCAAAGACCTGAAGGATTTCGTGTTATGGCCAGGAAGGGTTCAGCCGGGGATTGATGATAAGGCTACCCCTTCATTTAAAAACGCCCCGCCTGAAATGCAGAAAATGCGCAGGTATTGTTCAAATAGAGCGGATGTGAAGATCAAGGATGTACATCGTTTTCTTCAAAGCATAGCAGGTATCCATCACGTTATGGTTGCCGGGAGCTATGCTAAAGAGATCTATGACGCAATGCTTCGAATGAATGTGAATGTCATCGCTCCGCCTGATCTGACAGCGCCGGAGATATAAGGAGGATTTATGAAATTCAATTCTTCGCGAAGAAAGTTCCTTAAAGCCGGACTGATTCTGCCTGCAGTGGGACTTGTTTCCACGAATGACTCTTATGCCTTTTCTAAAATGCCGGACAATGTTGCTTATCGGGTGTTGGGTAAAACCGGTTTGAAAGTGTCCACTGTTGGTTCAGGGGTCGGCATTGAGCCTGATCCACAGGTTATCGCGCGAGCCATCGATCTGGGTGTCAATTATTTCGATACGGCCCGTATGTATGGGAATGGCAGCAGTGAGCGGATAACGGGAACCGCCCTTAAGGGAAAAAGAGATAAAGTTATACTTGCGACAAAAACCGATGGAAGAACCAAATCGGATATATTTAAAGACATGGAAGCAAGTCTCAATGCGCTAAACACAGATTATGTCGATATCTATCACCTGCATTCCAGAGATACTCCCGATACAATTACCGATGAATCCGTCGAGGCCTGTGAAATGCTCAAGAAAGAGGGAAAGACCCGGTTTATCGGCGTAAGCACGCACGATGTGCATGCAGTGGCGGATCATATCCTGAAGATCGGCAAATTCGATGTTGTACAGACAACTTACAGCTACGCAATAGGCGGTGCGCCCTTGAGGCAGGAGGCCATTTCCAGGTTGTACGCGGCAGGAATCGGAATGGTGGCGATGAAGGTTATTATCGCGGTGGCGGGATTTATACCAAGGGATATCAATCTGCCAAAAGAAGGGCCGTTGGCGGCCATAAAGTGGGTTCTGTTGAATCCTGCGATATCAACCACGGTCCCATACACGAAGAATATTGCCGAACTTGAAATGAACGTCCGGGCAATGGCGGAGGCTTACACGCCGCAGGACGAGAAAATGCTGTACACCCGAAACCAGGAGATCCGTCCGCTTTATTGCCGTATGTGCTATGAGTGTAAAGGAAAATGCCCGAACAATGTGCCCATCACGGATGAGTTGCGTTTTCTGGCATATTACGATTTTGGCGCTAACTTCCATCAAGCGCAGGATAACTTCAGGCGTCTGCCGGAGGAAATCCGAAGTGTGCATTGCAGCGATTGTTCCTCTTGTGCTGTTCAGTGCCCTAATGGAGTCGATATTCGTAACAGGCTGATCCGTGCTCAGGTGCTTTTTGCATAAGATATCGCGGTTCTTTTCCCTTGACCGGCAATTTGATTTTTTCTTATATTTTTTAAACAAAAAGCAAGGCCTTATCACCTAAAAAACCTATTTTTCGAAAGGAGAAAACAATGGGTTCCAGTAAAAACAGTGACGCAGATACAAGCAGAAGAGATTTTTTTAAGGGGGTGTCCGCAGGAGCGGCCGGAGTGGCCATTGCCAGCGCCCTGGCGAAATTAGGCGCTCCAGTAGTTGCCGGCGCGCAAGAGGAAAAGCAGGCCTCTTCCCCTTTTTTCAAAAATCCTCCGCCATGGCCCAAGGGTACTACGGGCAGCAAGTATGACCATTTATTCAGCACACAGCTAAAGGAGAATTCCTTTATTCCGGATGTGGTTCCCGGTCCCCAGGCCTATTTTCGAGGCCATAGCGATCTTCCCGGAGCAAAAATCAACATGGGCTGGCAGATATTCATAAAGCCATATAGGCTGGAATTGGAATCTCATCACCATGATACCGATGAATATCTGTTTTTTTTGGGTGCAACACTGCCGGACCTCGTGGGCTCCTTTGATGCGGAAATCGAGTACTTCATTGGTGAAGAGTATGAAAGGCACGTCATCACGCAGGCCACAGTTCTCTATATCCCCGCAGGATTAGAGCATAATCCTTGTGACATCAAGAGAATCGGCAAGCCGATGATGTTCAGCGCGCTTCTGTTGGCGCCCTACTTCAATGGAAAATACCAGACGATGGGTTATATGGAATTTATAGGTGCGCCTAAAATAAAGTAAATATTCACTGTGAGTGAAAGGGTTTCAACGATCTTTGAGTCTCAGGACCGGCTTCGGAGACTCATAGTAACAGAGGGCGCAAACCTTATTATAGTCTAATAAGCCGGGGATACAAAAAAGAACAATAGGTTTAGTAGACTTGTGTGGAGAAAAGAACTCATGATCGGGGGATACTTCATTTCCCCCGATCATATGATTTGTCAGGATCTTTAAGAAGGCGGCGAACCGATCAACACAGGGAATCAATGAGAAACTTGGCTTTTCCTGCCTCAGGGGCATAGGGTGCCAGCCTGAGGAACATCTCAAACATATCCACTGCCCTTGCCGGATTTCCTAAACGAAGATAGGCATAGCCGGCATAATAATAGGCATAAGCGTTTAGAGAATCGAGTTCAATCGCTTTTTCCAATTCCTTAACCGCATTCTCGGTGTTATTCCTTTCCAAATAATAGGCCCCTCGAAAGGTATGGATATCGGCAGGATTGGCCTTTGCCTTTTCAGCAGCCTCAAGGCATTCCCACACTTCCGGATATTTCTTCAGTCCCAAATAAGCCCTGGTTAAAGCAATCTCCAGATGACCTTTATCCGGAATCCCGGCTTCTCCTGATAGTCCCCCTTTATCAACAGCGGCCTTTGCCTTTTGGAAAGTATCCAGAGCTTCCTGGTAATTTTCCTGCATCAGCAGCGATAGCCCCAGATAATAGACGGTCTGAACATCATCAGGCTTATTTTTTAGTACCTCGCGAAAGGCCTCTTCCGCTTTATTAAACTCCCAGGAATTGTAAAGCTCTATTCCCTTTTCCGTTTGCGCTAGGACCTGCAGCGATATGCCGCTTATTAATAGGACAACTGCAGAAAACACAAGAATTTTGAATAGATTAGTAGATTTATTCATTATCCCTCCAATGAGTATCCGTATGTCTATAGGTGCAATGTATTATCCTAAAACCAATTGTAGGTTGATAAGAAGTCCATATATTCTTATTTTTTAAAGTATGCCACGGTCTGGGCAAGCAATACTTTCTGGTCCGGGCGCAATTTAAGTTCTTTTGCGATTGCATCTCTGTCGACCATTGCACGAACGATACAAGCCAAGTTTTCCGATGCACAGAACAGGTATACATTCTGAAAGATTGCACCGACGCCGGCAAATGACCAGGTCTCCGCCTCAGGCATTATTTCGCCCTTGCCACCGAAGCCCTTGGCCTTGGATAAGTCAGCCACGTATATAAGGTTTAAAGGAGCCGTTTTCACAAAGTCCTGCAGACCGGCGACAGCACGGACGTCTGCCCTGCCGAGGACCTTTAATGCGTTTTGGTCCGCGTCATACAGAAAGAGGCCATCAGCGGTTGTTATATAGATGTCGATATTTCGCCAATCTATTGCAGAAGGTGCTGTGCGCTTTCCATCGGGCCTATTCACACCGTTTGCAGCCCAGAGTAAATTCGAAATCAACTGCATCGGCAGTTTGGTGTCCGGCCCAAAATTGCCTCTCGTGCTCTGTCTTAATTTCAGTGCCTTCATCAAGGGCATACCACCTTCGGTTTGAGGCTCCGGAAGCTTGATGACCTCTGCTTCTTGAGCCGGAGCAAAGTTGGTGCCTACGAAAAAGAACAAGACTATGACCAGCAACACAAGTATATTTTTCATGATTTTCTCCTTTCCGCTATCTCCTATAACTAAGATAACATATGGTTTTTCAATTTGTGATTACCGCTTTGGTTTTAACGGGGAGCATCTAAGCGGGCTAATCTTAGCGTGATATCCAGAGTACCCGACTGACATGCCTGTGTCAAGTTTCTTAGTTTCTTAAATGTGTCCTCATCTGTTTTCAGTAGCCAGCTATGTTTTTAAAGTAATCAATAATCGATGATCGGTTTAGAACTGGCAACTTTATCTTTTTTGTTCTCCTTTTTTGCAGTCCTGAAAAACAACAGATAGTTTATGATAAGAATTATGCGTCAGACGCTGCATATTCTTCCTGCTTTGGCGCATTTACCGAACCCAGTCTTTCTTTTTCCAGGCCCTCTTTTCCCTTCAGCTTCAATTTGCGGTACTCCCGGTATGAAATCTTCTCCTCAGGGCGTCCCCAGCCTAGTTCTTTCAATACTTCGACGAGTTTCTGAAGCTTTGGCATCATTTCCTGAGGTCCCAGGCCCCTAAGATGGGGTTGAAGATCCCACCGTTCTTCAGGTTCCATCTCCAATAGGTCACAAATCGCCTCCGCCGCCCAGCGAGCTCCTCTCACAGGCGGTGTCTGATCACGCCCCCCTTCGAATTTATCAGAGGTCATGCCGCATTTATCTTTTTGATACAAGGCAAAAGTCATCTCCAGTATCCTGGCGTCCGGATCCATAAGGTCAAAAGCCCTCTGAACGCGATTATATCGTACTCTAAGACAATCAATAGCGCCATAATCCTCTTCAAATCTATCAATAACATATTCTACTACAGGAGTAGATGCGGCATAATTGAGATTGCCGTCTTTTTCCAGCTTCGCAGTAGGAACACCCACTACATAGCTTATAAGAAAGGTTGCAGCGGTAACAGCGCCACATGTGCCGACTCCTGTCATGGCTATACCGCCATGGAGTCCCATCATGCCTTGGGTCAGCACCTCTTGTAT
>Ga0111175_1005_pt1 | contig 49574 bp, 42 predicted proteins | sample DeeMarSWOR324_28_FD_80228 | JGI IMG/M metagenome (GOLD analysis project Ga0111175, IMG submission 80228) | Bacteroides sp. SM23_62
ATTGGTGGCACCTGCATTACCGCTACCATACTCCCTTACATCCGTTCGGAAAAAAACCTTCCCTATCCAGACAGAAAAAGGCAGTGAACCTAACCCGTAGGCTACTGCCATCAATATTGCTCCCGGGAATATTACCTCTTTGGCAGGTAACATGGGATATTATAGTTGCGGTCCGGCCGCAATCAGTTTCCTGGTATCTTCCGTATCGGCAAAATGCTCAAAGTTGGCGATAAACTTCTTGGCCAACTCGGCAGCCGCGGCATCCCATTCTTCCGGGCTCGGCCAGTTATTCCTGGGGTTCAGCAGGCTGGAATCGGTACATGGCACGGTTTTGGGTATCTGCAGGTTGAAAATGGGGAGTTTTTCGTATTCCACATCGTCCAGGCTGCCATCCAGGATACAGTCAATAATACCCCGGGTCGCAGGCAGGTCGATGCGGTGCCCGCCCTTGTTATAACCTCCGCCTACCCATCCGGTATTGACCAGCCAGGCTGTCGCCCCGTGTTCCTTGATCTTGAGGGTAAGTTCATTGGCATAAATGATGGGGTCAAGCAGCAGGAAGGCAGCCCCAAAACAGGCTGAGAATGAGGGAACCGGTTCGGTGATCCCACGCTCCGTGCCGGCTACCTTCGCCGTGTACCCGCTGATGAAATGGTATTTGGTCTGGTCCTCCGTCAACCTTGAAACTGGTGGCAGGATCCCGAATGCATCTGCCGTCAGGAAAATGACATTCTTGGCATGTCCTGCCTTGGAAGGTGGTCCGACAATGTTTTTAATATGATATATGGGATAGGAAACCCTGGTGTTCGCCGTCTTTGAATCATCCTCCCAGTCCACTTCACCATTGTGCCAGTCCACCGCCACATTTTCCAGCAGGGCATCCCGCTTGATGGCATTGTATATATCCGGTTCCTTTTCCGGGTCCAGGTCTATGGTCTTGGCATAGCAGCCACCTTCAAAATTGAAAATACCGTCGTCATCCCAGCCATGTTCATCGTCCCCGATCAGATGCCGTTTCGGATCGGCAGAGAGGGTGGTTTTCCCTGTGCCTGACAGTCCGAAGAATATGGCTGATACGCCGTCATACCCTACATTTGCTGCTGCATGCATGGAGGCTATTCCCCTGAGCGGAAGATAATAATTCATCACAGAGAAGATCCCCTTCTTCATCTCACCTCCATACCAGGATCCCCCGATACATGCCCGTTTTTCCTTCAGGTTGAATACGGCATAAACCTCAGAGTTCATACCATGCTTTTCCCAGTTCGGGTTGGTCGTCTTGGAGGCATTCAGGACCACGAAATCCGGCTCAAAATATTTCAGCTCCTCTTCTGTGGGCCTGATGAACATATTCTTGACAAAATGGGCCTGCCAGGCCACTTCCATGATAAACCTCACTTTCATCCGGGTGTCCTCATTGGCACCTACAAAACCGTCCTGCACATAGAGCTTCTTCCCCGACAGCTGCCTGGTTGAATTCTCATAAAGTTCCTTCCAGATCTCCTCTGAAAGAGGTTTGTTGTCGGAAGATTTACGTTGTGCATTTTTCCACCAGATATTCTTTTCGTTCTCAGATTCCCTTATAATGTATTTGTCATGCGGTGAACGGCCGGTAAAGATCCCGGTGTCCACAGCCACGGCACCTGTACTGGTCAGATGGCCACGTTCATAGCCTTCCAGGGAAGGATCGGTTTCATGCTTGAAGAGTTCTTCATAGGAGAGGTTATGATATATCACTTTTACATCGGATATACCGTATTGGGATAGATCCAAATGGCTGGTTCCTTTTGTCATAATCAATCTTTTAAGTGGTTATGGTAAATTTTCCGCAAATATACAAAAATATGTTTTACAGCATAAGCAGAAACAAAAAAAGAAGCCCCAAAACCAGGAGCCTCTTCCGTTTTTGGTTTGGTTCTGTTATGATCAGTTCTGTTTTATGGCGGCCTGAGCGGCAGCAACCCTGGCAATGGGCACCCTGTAGGGTGAACAGCTTACGTAATTCATTCCCACACTGTGGCAGAATTCCACTGAACTGGGTTCCCCGCCATGTTCTCCGCAAATACCAACTTTCAGATCCGGTCTGGTGGCACGTCCTCTCTCGGTACCCATTCTGACCAGCTGGCCTATCCCTTCCTGGTCAAGTACCTGGAATGGATCATGCTTCAGGATCCCGGCATCTACGTATATGGGCAGAAATTTACCCGAATCATCCCTGGAATAACCGAATCCCATCTGGGTCAGGTCATTGGTCCCGAATGAGAAGAATTCCGCATATTCAGCGATCTGGTCAGCCGTCAATGCAGCACGCGGGATCTCGATCATGGTTCCGACCAGGTATTCTATCCTGTCCCCCCGTTCTTCGAAGACCTTCTCGGCTGTGGAGCGGATGATATCCTCCTGCATCCTGAATTCCTGAACGGTCCCGATCAGGGGGATCATGATCTCGGGAATGGCCCTGATGCCTCTGGCTTTCAGGTTAAGGGCAGCCTCGATGATGGCGCGTGCTTGCATTTCTGAAATTTCCGGATAGGTGTTGCCCAGGCGGCATCCCCTGTGTCCCAGCATGGGATTGAATTCATGGAGGTCTTCCACCTTGCTTTTGATCTGCTCAACCGTGATGCCCATTTCCCTGGCCATTTCCTGCTGGTTCTCGGCTTCATGGGGCACAAATTCATGGAGTGGCGGATCCAGCAGCCTTACCGTGACAGGCAGGTCATGCATGGCCTCGAATATGCCTTCGAAGTCAGCACGCTTGATCGGCAGTAACTTTTCAAGTGCCTTGCGGCGTCCCGTCTCGTCATCGGCCAGGATCATTTCCCGCATGGCGGTGATCCTGTCCCCTTCAAAGAACATATGCTCGGTGCGGCAGAGGCCTATCCCCTTGGCTCCGAAATTGCGGGCCACCTGTGAATCTTTCGGACTGTCGGCGTTGGTCCGGACACTCATTTTTGTATGCTTTTCAGCCAGGTCCATCAGTTTCCCGAAATCACCGCTCAGGTCAGGATCCATGGTGGCGATCTTTCCCTCGTATACCTCACCCGTTGTTCCGTTGAGCGAGATCCAGTCACCTTCCCTGAAAACCTGGCCATCCACGGTCATGGTCCGGCCCTTGTAATCAATCTTCAGGCTACCGGCTCCCGATACACAGCATTTCCCCATGCCGCGGGCAACCACTGCAGCGTGAGATGTCATCCCGCCGCGTGCTGTCAGGATCCCCTTGGCAACATTCATGCCACGAAGGTCTTCGGGAGAAGTTTCAACCCTTACCAGTACCACCTGTTTTCCGGCTTCGACCCATTCTTCCGCTTCGTCAGCAAAGAAAACCATTTGTCCCGATGCAGCACCCGGGGATGCGGGCAGTCCCTTGGCAAGGACCCTGGCCTTATTGATGGCATCACCATTAAATACCGGGTGCAGCAGCTCATCCAGTTTGTTCGGTTCAATCCTCAGCAGGGCCGTCTTCTCATCAATCATGCCTTCTTCCAGGAGGTCCATGGCAATCTTAACCATGGATGCACCTGTACGCTTTCCGTTCCTGGTCTGCAGCAGCCAGAGTTTACCTTCCTGTATGGTGAATTCCAGGTCCTGCATATCCTTATAATGTGCCTCGAGCTTATGCTGCGTATCAAAAAGTTCCTTGTAGATCTCCGGCATCTGTTCTTCCAGTGAAGGATAATCAGCCGCCCGGTCCGCTTCGCTCACCTGTGCCAGTTCGGCCCATCTTTTCGAGCCTTCCAGGGTGATCTGGCGGGGGGTCCTGATACCTGCGACCACATCTTCGCCTTGGGCATTGATGAGGTATTCCCCGTTGAACATGTTTTCACCGGTCCCTGCATCCCTGGTAAAGGCTACTCCGGTCCCGGAGGTATCACCCATGTTGCCAAAGACCATGGCCTGTACGTTCACGGCTGTGCCCCATTCTGCAGGAATATTGTTCAATTTCCGATAGTATTCTGCCCTTGGGTTGTTCCAGCTGTCGAAAACGGCAGCAACCGATCCCCAGAGCTGCTCCCATGCATCCGCCGGGAAATCCTGGCCGGTCTTTTCCTTGACAGCTTTCTTAAACCTTTTAACCAGATCCTTCAGGTCATCGGTGCTCAGATCCGTATCGTCCTCCACATCCTTTTCTTCTTTCACCTCATCAATGATCTCTTCAAAGGGATCATGATCCTCCTTGGATTCGGGTTTCAATCCCATCACCACATCACCGTACATCTGGATAAATCGCCGGTAGGAATCCCATGCAAACCTTGCATTGCCGGTCTTCACTGCCAGTCCTTCCACAACCTCATCATTCAGTCCCAGGTTCAGGATGGTATCCATCATCCCCGGCATGGAAGCACGGGCACCTGATCGTACAGACACCAGGCAGGGATTTTCCTTGTCACCAAATTTTGAATTCATTAATTTTTCCACGTTGGCAATCCCATCCGCTACTTCTTCCTTGATAAGTTTGATGACTTCGTCTTTGCCCAGCTGATTATATTCAGTACAGACTTCAGTGGTAATGGTAAAACCTGGAGGAACCGGAACACCGATCAGGTTCATCTCCGCCAGGTTGGCACCCTTGCCCCCCAGCAGGTTTTTCATATCGGCTTTACCTTCTGCTTCTTTGTTTCCGAATTTATAAACTCTTTTGACTCTAGACATTTTATGCATTTTTTTGAAAGTACAAATGTATTTAAAATATGCTTAAATCAAATCTAAATAATGCCAAATAAACATGAAGATTCAGGCTTTGCTCCTGGGGTGGAAGCGGATGATGGCATCCCGCAGGTATTCCCTGTCGAGATGGGTGTAGATCTCAGTGGTCAGGATGGATTCATGTCCCAGCATTTCCTGTACGGCCCGCAGGTCTGCACCCCTGTCAATCAGCTCGGTGGCAAAGGAGTGGCGGAATGTATGGGGACTGACATTTTTCTTTATGCCTGCTGCTGCGACGAGGTCTTTGATCATGGTAAAAACCATGACCCGGGACAGCCGGCGGCCCCTCCGGTTAAGAAAGAGTATATCTTCATGATCCCGCTCGATTTTGGGCAGGGAATGGCGGTCTGGCAGGTAGTTGCGGATCTCTCTCAGGGCCATTCTCCCGATAGGTACCAGCCGCTCCTTGCTGCCTTTTCCCGTGACCCTGATAAATTCCTGGTCAAAATAGACATGGGACAACCTCAGCTCAGTCAGCTCTGAAACCCTCAATCCGCATCCATAGAGTACCTCCAGCATGGCTTTATTCCTTCTGCCAGCCGGGCTCGAAAGGTCGATCTGTGACAGGATCTGTTCCACTTCTTCATGATTGAGTACCTCCGGGAGTTTCCTCCCGATCCTGGGGGTTTCCAGCAGGGTGGTCGGATCTGTTTCAATGACATCCTCCAGCAGCAGGAACCTGTAAAATGATTTGATCCCGGAAATAATCCTGGCCTGTGACCTGGCACTTAAACCCAGTTCATTCACCCAGGCAAGGAAAGCCGTCAGGTGCTGAAGTTCGACACGGGAAGGTGGCAGTGAATCATACTGTAACTCTATGAACATCACCAGTTTATCAATATCACGCGAATAGGCTTCGACGGAATTGGCCGAAAGGGATTTCTCCAGCTGCAGGAACATCCTGAAATCCTTTATGTACGTCTGCCAGCTCACAGCGTAAAAATACAAAGTATTTCAGACGATCCATACAACCTAGAAAGGCCATCTTTCAACACAAAGGATCAGGGATACCCCGATGGCAGCGCCGGAAAGAAGCAGGTTCCATTCCCTCCTCTTCATGCCGACAAGGTTCACCAGTACAAATGAAACCAGGAGCACTGCCAGCACGATCATGATCTGTCCCAGTTCCAGTCCCAGGTTAAATGAAAACAGGGGCAGCAGCAGGTCCTGTTCTGTCCCGAGCAGGCTCCTCAGATAATTGGAGAAGCCCAGTCCGTGTATCAGTCCAAAGAACAGTGCCATGGAGTATTTGAACCGGTGGGAAGCGGCATCACCCGCATCAGACCGCTGAATGATATTCCACAGTCCCGTCACAAAAATGGTGACCGGGATCAGAAATTCTATGAGACCGGTGGCGATACGGATCAGATCCAGGGTTGCCAGGGCAAGTGTCAGGGTATGCCCCAGTGTAAATGCAGTAACCAGGATCAACACTTTGGCCCATTGTTTGATGCTGTAAACTGCACACAATGCCATGAGAAAGAGGATGTGATCATACCCGGCAAAATCAGCTATATGGTCAATCCCGAGTGAAAGATACAGGCCGAATGTTGTCATGCATTTAATATTTTATAAAACAAATTTATTGTAATTTTGCTAGGAATACCTTTGAGATGCGGGATTAACGGAATTAAGAAGATGAGATGGGTGGGTTTGATAGTGTTGCTGACTGGTTCCTCCTGGCTTCATCCGGTTCATATATCAGTTACCAATTTAGACCTGGATCCTGTTAGGGGAAAGGTTGAGTTATCTGTAAAAATATTTGCAGATGACTTCCAGGACCTTATTTTGCATAAGTACGGTGTACAGTTGAATATTGTGGAGCAGGAGGAACCGGGGGAAAGGATATCGGCGGTCAATGAATACATACAGGAGGCCCTGCGGCTGGTATTCAACGGGGAAGAGGCAGCAGATCTGCAATTTGTAGAATCCAGATTGAACGAAGAGGCCATCTGGTTGTTCTACAGATATGAGTTCCCCGGCAAGATCCGGAAGGTTGATATTTTGAACCGGGTGATGCTGGAGAAATTCAGTGATCAGACCAATTTGATGATTGTGACCTATGATGACAAACAAAATGGATACCGGCTGGACAATAAAACCACTGAATTATCATTTAATATAAAGAAATAAACAGGCCTTGTTGAGAAAGATACTCTTCATATTGTTTACCGGGTTTTTCACTGTAAGCGGGATGTATGCCACACATAACAGGGCGGGTGAGATCACCCTTACCCAGCATACAAATGATCCTTTTACCTATGATATCCTGATCCAGACCTTTACTTATTCCAAGTCTGCGGCTGACCGGAATGAGCTTGAAGTACAGTGGGGGGATCAAAGTGTTTCCATAGCACCGAGGACACAGAAACTCTCCCTGCCGAACTTTTATTTCTGGAACCAGTACAAGACTTCACACACCTTCCCCGGACCGGGTACCTATACCATCGTGGTCCAGGACCCGAACAGGAATTTCGGGGTTTTGAACATCCCCAATTCCGTCAACGTGATCTTTTCTGTCAAGACGACCATCGCCATCAATACAGGGATTGGGCATAACAGTACCCCTGTGCTCCTCAACCCGCCGATAGACAGGGCAGCCATCGGCCAGGTTTTCGTCCATAACCCGGCGGCCTATGATCCGGATGGTGACAGCATATCCTATAAACTGACCGTCTGCACGGAAGAAAACGGGGAACCCATTGAGGATTATACACTTCCCCTGGCCAGCGACAGCCTGTATATCGATGAAATAACTGGGGACCTGGTCTGGAACACACCGGTTGATACAGGCATTTACAATATCGCCATCGAGATAGAAGAATGGAGATTCGGTGTTAAGATCGGGAGCATCGCCAGGGACATGCAGATCGATGTATACAACACTGATAACCGCCCCCCTGAAATCATGCCCCTGCGTGATTTCTGTGTCGAGGCAGGGAACCTGCTCGAATACGATATACTGGCCACGGATCCGGACAGTAACGGGGTCAATCAGTTTGCCACCGGTGGACCCTTCCTGTTTGAGGAAAGTCCCGCTACCTTCGACACCCTCTTTACTGGCAGGGGATTCAATGTTTCGAGGTTTTCCTGGCAAACTACCTGCACCCATGTGAGGAGCCAGCCATATAATGTGATTGTCAAGGCGGAGGATGACCACCCGATTCTCCAGCTGGTAGACATCAGCAACTTTCACGTCAAGGTGATCGGACCGGCACCCGAAAATCCGCGGACCACAGCCACGGCTAATTCCATCCTGCTCGAATGGGATGAGTCGGTTTGCCAGAACGTTACATCCTATGAGATATACCGGCGCGAAGGCCGGCTTGGATACGTACCCGACACATGTGCCAACGGGATACCTTCGGACCTGGACTATGAGCTGGTCAGTATCATTGACAGAAGGGACAGCACACGGTTCCCTGACGATAATGACGGAGAAGGACTGATCCAGGGAATCGAATACTGTTATATGGTCGTTGCCGTATTCGAAGATGGGACACCCGGATTCCCTTCAGAAGAGGTATGTGGCGTACTGACCCCGGGGAATCCTGCGGTATTACAGGCCAGTGTAACAGACCTGGATACCCAGGGAAGCATTCTGCTGTCCTGGGCCAGGCCAAGGGATCTGGATACCATCCCGGCACCCGGACCATATGAATACATCATATACCGTTCAGACCTGGATCCCATGGGAAATAACCTCCAGGAAATAGACAGGTTCACCACCACAGATCTGGATGATACCACCTTTGTTGATTCACCGGTCAACACCATTGCCTTCCCCTATTCATACAAGGTGGAACTTTATAATGATGAACCGGGGAACAGGTTCCTGATCGGACGCCAGGAAGTTGTATCGAGTACATGGCTGGAAATTGATGAAACAGACAATGCCAACATTGTCCGGGTCCGTAAAAACACTCCCTGGGTAAACTATGAATACATTATATACCGCAAGGGACCGGGTAGTCAGGACTATGATTCCATTGGCATCTCGGATGCCAGTTCCTATGTTGACGATGGACTCAAGAACGGGGTAGCGTATTGCTACCGGGTGAAAACCAATGGGTGGCGAAGCGTAAACGATATTCAATACACTTCCATCAACCTGACGCATTTTGCCTGCGGGACGCCCCTTGACACCATCCCGCCCTGTCCTCCGGACCTTACCGTGGAATCATTTTGCGACAGCTCCTACAACCAGCTTACCTGGACCAATCCCAATCACAGCTGTGCGGACGATGTTGTGAAATACTATATTTATTATACCCAGGTGATGGATGGAGAGATGGTTTTGATTGACAGTACCCTGTCCCCCGATGATACCACTTATATGCATTTTCCACCTGGATCACTGGCCGGGTGTTATGCGGTCACCGCGGTCGATTCGTTCAACAATGAAAGCAATTTCTCAGTAGTGTCCTGTGTCGACAACTGCATTGATTATATGCTGCCCAATGTATTCACACCCAACGGGGATGGCAGGAATGATATATTCAGACCCAGCAATTATGCATTCGTTGAGAAAGTGGATATGAAGATCTATAACCGGTGGGGTGTGCTTATGTACCAGACCGAGGATCCGGATATCAATTGGGATGGAAAACGCATGAACACCGACCAGATTGTGCCACCGGGAGTTTATTACTATGTTTGCGATGTTTTTGAGAACCGGTTGACCGGACTTGAGGTCCGGAGCTTGTCCGGCTTTGTATATGTTTTTACCGAACCAGATGCTGTTAATCCTGTGGAAAAATAGAAAACCTCTCCGGATGGGACCGGGCCCTATGCTGCCGGTATTATCCCTGCTCGTATGGCTGCTTCATCTGTCGGCCCTCTGCCAGGACCCATACCTCCTTGGTGTCGCCAGGCTGCAGGAGGGATCCTATGAAGCAGCAAGAAATCATTTTGAGCAGGTACTCGCCACTGACGGGGAAAACCCTGAGGGACTGCTGAAAATGGCTGAAACATATTATCAGGCAAATGACTATAGGGATGCCATCGTGTACCTGGAACGTCTTGAAAAGGCGAGGGAAGGGATGGGCTGTTACCTGCTGGCCAAAACCTACGCCCAGTTGGGGGATGCCGCAATGGCTGCACTTCTCCTCGAAAAACACCTCAGGTCGGGCTATAAACTTCCATCCGGGACCATCCTGCTGGATGAAGCTTTTGTTTCAATTGAGAACAGCCCGGAATGGAAATCTCTCTGGAGGAATGACTGGTATTCTGAAGATGAAGTTTTGTTCCAGGAGATCTCCTACCTGACCAATTCAGGGGATTACCTGGACGCCCTTGATTTGATTGACCAGGCCCTTGAAGGTGCGGCGGACCGGGCTTCTTTACTCACTGCCCGCGGAACGGTCTTTCACCACATGGGTAATTACCAGAATTCAATCCAGGCATACACAGCTGCGATAGACCTTTCCCGGATGAATCCAGAGAGTTTCTACGGAAGGGCACAATCCTTTATGGCCCTTGGTAAATTCAAGGATGCCATACCCGATCTGAAACGGACCATGCAACTGCAGCCGGAGAAACTTGAGCTCCTGAAGGAATTGGGCGAGGCCCATCGCGCTGCAGGGAATTTCGACCAGGCCGCGGAAGTAATCGAAGAGTATACTGAGTATTTCCCTGAACAGGCCGAAGCTCATTATATACATGGACAGATCCTGTTTGAATCAGGCAAGTACCTGAAAGCCCTTTCCTGTTTCAACCATTGCCTGGAACTGGAAACAAATGATCCCAGATTCTATGCGGCCCGTGGGGAAACATACCTGGCGACCAGCACTTATCGGTACGCCCTGAATGATTTCGGAATGGCACTCGACCTTGATCCCAAAAACCACGAAGTATGGTTCCAGAAAGGGATGGCGCGGTGGTATTCCAATGACAGGGAGGGATCCATAGCCGACTGGGAAAGGGCTGCCCGTTATGGATCAGAGAAGGCAGCAAAAAAGCTCGATGAGCTTGCCGTCAGGCAATAACAGAGACTTATGAACCAGGGTAACCAGCAAAAGAAACCAGATCCGCAAATCCTGAAAGATCTTTGGTCGGCCGATGATATGCTGGTCCTGAAAACCCTTCATAAACTCAGGACTGCCGGAAATCTTACCTATATGACGGATCTACTCAACCTCCTGAGCCAGACCAGGAATGAACTCATTGAAAAGGAGTTAATCAGGTTCCTTGCAGATATTAAGGAACGGGGCGTCATTCCTATTGTTGCGGCAGGATTGAAGGAACCCGGACTGAAGTCTGCCCGTGCCGGGATACTTTCAGCCATCTGGCAGAGCGGACTGGATTACAGCCAGTACATGCATCTATTTATCCAGCTCTTCCTCGAGGGAGATTACCTGGTTGCCCTTGAATCGTTTACCGTTATAGAGCAATCCATTGAACATCTGAGTGACCAGGAAATAGAGGAAGAACGTAAAAATCTCCTCAATGGCCTGGACAGTGTCAGCGAGGACAAAAAGCCACTGGCCCGCGAGCTGGTCAACCTCCTGCAGATCTGATCATCAGTGATGGCTTGAGAAGTATTTCATGAACTGGCTTCTTTCATATACCTGTGGCTCGGGTAGATTTTTATAATTCATGCGGCCGCGGAAAGCATCCAGACTGGCAAAATCCTTGTGAACCATCCAGGCATTCAGATCATCCAGCATGGCCTGGATTATCTTAGGACCATGCTTATAGATGGCCGAACATACCTGCACGGCCCGGGCCCCGGCGAGGATCTGCTTCACAAGGGCCTGTCCGTCATGTACGCCTGTTGAACCGGCAATATGGACCTCGTCCACAATGGCCGAAACAATGGCCACCCAGCGCAGGGAAAACCGCAGATCCGCAGGAGAGCTGAATACCTCGGATGAGGTCATCTTCAGGTCCCTGATGTTGATATCGGGACTGTAGAAGCGGTTGAATAACACGACACCATCCACTCCCCTGTGGTACAGTAAATCCACCAGGTTCACCAGGTGTGTAAAGTGCATGCCAAGTTTCATGACAACCGGGATATTTATCTGGCGCTTTACTTTTTCAGCGATGTCCAGGTAAAGTTTCTCATAAACCTGTGAGCTGGCATCCTTGCCTGCCGGAAGAAAATAGACATTCAGCTCCAGTGCACTGGCACCGGCCTCTTCAATTTTAGCCGCGAAATCGGTCCATTCTGTTGCAGAGACACAATTGATGCTGGCAATGACGGGAACAGATACGGCGGAACTTGCCTGCACGATCAGATCCAGGTATTTATCAACACTGTTGGAGCGTGTATAATGCTGTATATAATCATCGGCCTCCGGATAATCACTTGATTCCGCAAGGTGACCGGCCTCGAAAAGGATCTGTTCTTCGAAGAGGGATTTCAACACGACGGCTCCGGCACCGGCTTTTTCCAGTCCCTTGATTTTCTCGACGGAATCGGTCAATCCACTACTGCTGACAATCAGCGGATTACGCAGTTTTAGTCCCACAAAATCTGTACTAAGGTCTGCCATATTTACGCGTTTTAGGGAAAATTAATAAGTCCTGGCTCCGAAGATAACGGTTCCGACCCTGATCATTGTGCTGCCTTCTTCAATGGCGATCGCATAATCCCCAGACATTCCCATGGAGATCTGCCTGAAATTATCCGATCCCGCAAAATAAGCATTTTTTACCCTGGAAAAAACTTCCCTCAGGTAGCGGAACTCCGAACGAACCTTTTTCATATCCTCTGTGAAGGTAGCCATCCCCATGAGACCATCTATGCGTATGTTTTGCAGGAATGAAAGCTCCTTTGAGATAAGCAGGCTGTTCAATGCTGATTCAGAGAACCCGAACTTGCTTTCTTCCTCAGCAATATGGACCTGCAGGAGCACAGGGATGACACGGTCGTTCTTATGGGCCTCCTGATCAATGGCACGCGCCAGCTTCAGGCTGTCCACACTGTGGATCATGTCCACAAACCCGGCGATATATTTCACCTTATTGGTTTGCAGGTGTCCTATCATATGCCATTGGATATCCCCTGGAAGAAGGGGCTGTTTTTCAACCAGTTCCTGGACCCTGTTCTCCCCGAAGACCCTGTGTCCCGCCTCGTAAGCTACCATGATATCATCGACGGGTTTTCTCTTGGAGACCGCAATGATCATCACATGATCGGGTATTTCCGCTCTTAATTTCCTGATATTTTCATGAATACGCATGGATCCTGTATGTCAGTCCCCCAGTTTATGGATCACCAGTCCACTCCTCAGTTTGGGTTCAAACCAGGTAGTTTTCGGTGGCATGATATGATTGGTGTCGGCAATTTCCATCAATTGTTCCATGCTCACCGGATAGAGAGCGAAAGCCACTTTCATTTCACCCGAATCCACCCTGCGCTCCAGCTCTTTCAGTCCCCGTATACCCCCCACAAAATCAATTCTTTTGGATTTCCTGAGGTCGGTGATACCCAGCAGTGGCGTAAGTATATGCTCCGACAGCAGGGTCACATCCAGCTGGCCGATGGGATTATTGTCATCGTAGGTCCCGTCCCTGGCCGTCAGCGAATACCAGGTACCCGAAAGGTACATACCAAAATTATGCAGTGCACCCGGTTTATGTATTTCCTTTCCCCTTTTTTCGATGTCAAAGGCCTCCTGCAATTTACTGAGGAACTGCTCATCGCTCATCCCATTCAGATCCTTCACCACCCGGTTATAATCAATGATGGTTAATTGATCGGCAGGAAAATGAACGGCCAGGAAATAGTTGTATTCCTCATCACCGGTGTGTCCTGGATTGCCCTGCCGTCGCTCGATACCCACCCCGGCTGCCGCTGCGGAACGGTGATGGCCGTCAGCCACATAGGTGACAGGGATATCGGATGCAAATATTGACTCCAGCCTGGCGATCCGTTCCGGTTCACATATCACCCACAACCGGTGTCCTATCCCATCGGCTGCGACAAAATCATATTCCGGATGCTGGCCGGCAACATGGCTTACGATCTCATCAATTTCCTGGTGATCCGGATAGGCAAAAAAAACAGGTTCCGCGTGAAAACCAGAAACCCTCACATGCTGTTTCCGGTCCTCTTCCTTATCAGGCCGGGTCAGTTCATGTTTTCTGATTACATTATCCAGGTAATCCTGTACGCTGGCACAGCCTACCAGTCCATACTGTGTCTTGCCATCCATCGTCTGGGCATAAACATACAGGCAAGGGGCTTCATCCTGGAACAGGATACCCTCCGAGATCATTTTTTCGAGATTCGCCTTGCCCGTTGCATACACCATATCTGCATAAAGATCCGTTTCGGGAGGCAGGTCCACTTCCGGTTTTACCACATGCAGGAAAGAATAAGGGTTTCCTTTCACCTCTTCCCGGGCCTCTTCGGAATTCAGTACATCATAGGGACGCGAGGCGATCCTGGCGGCCAGTTCCTTCCTGGGCCTGAATCCCCTGAATGCTTTTAATACAGCCATGTTATAGGTTATTTGTTGACCTGAAAGGTCCTGTCTCCTTCTTCCAGGAATGCCACGACCTGCCTGGCAGCAGCCACACCCGCGTTGATGTTGGCCTCTGCGGTCTGGGCCCCCATTTTCTTAGGGGTAAAGAAACACCTGTCCGGGTAAGCATCCTTCAGTTTCGCGGCATTGTCCGGTGCGATATCCGAGGCATACCTGAAATCCGGGCGTTCGGCAAAAACCTTCTCAAGAGAAACCTCGTCGATCACCTCTTTCCGGGCCGTATTGATCAGTACGGCACCTTCCGGCATGACCGAGAGCAACGCATGGTTGATGGATCCGCGGGTCTCCTCATTGGCCGGGATATGCAGGGAAATATACTGGCAGGTTTCATAGAGTTGTTTTGCACTTTCCAGGCAGATAACACCATCCCTTTCGATCACCTCCCTGTCAATATACGGATCAAAGGCATAAACATCCATATCGAATCCACCGGCGATCTTTGACACCAGTTTGCCCACGTAACCATAGGCATGGATGCCCAGTGTTTTTCCCCGGAGTTCCGTCCCTGATGAACCATCAAACTGGTTCCGTGCCATGTATACCATCATGCCCAGGGCCAGTTCAGCAACTGCATTGGAATTCTGACCGGGTGTATTCATTGCAACAATCCCCTTCCCGCTGGCCGCATCAAGGTCGATATTATCATAGCCTGCCCCGGCCCTGACCACAATTTTCAGTTTACCGGCGGCCTGGATCACTTCTCTGTCCACCAGATCGCTCCTGATGATCAGGGCATCCGCATCGGCAACAGCACTGACCAGGTCATCCTGGCTGCCGTATTTTTCAAGAAGGACAAACTCATAGCCCCCGTTTTGAATGATCTCACTGATCTGTTTAACAGCCGTGGGGGCAAAGGGCTTAACCGTGGCAACTAATACTTTTGGCATAGCTAAATGGATTTATTTTTTCTCAAATTCTTTCATGGTTTCCACCAGGGCCAGGACGCTCTCCCTGGGCAGGGCATTGTAGGTAGATGCCCTGAACCCGCCTACCGAACGGTGTCCCTTGATCCCTACCATTCCGCGGGAGCTTGCGAATTCCAGGAAGTCGGCTTCCCGTTCCTGGTGGGCATCCGTCATTACAAAACAAATATTCATCCGGGACCTGTCCTGCTCGTCCTCCACGGTACACCTGAACATGGGATTCCGGTCGATCTCGTCATACAGGAGTGCCGCCTTTTCAATGTTGATCCTTTCCATGACGCTCACGCCACCCAGATCCCTTAGCCAGCGAAGGGTTTGCAGGGCCGCATAGATCGGCACCACGGGGGGCGTATTGAACATGGATTTATGCTCAATATGGATGCGGTAATCCAGCATGGATGGGATGGACCTGTCCACCTTGCCCAGGATATCCTCGCGGATGATGACAACGGCAACTCCGGAAGGGGCCAGGTTCTTCTGGGCTCCTCCGTATATGATCCCGTATTTGGATACATCCATCGGGCGGCTTAATATATCGGAAGACATATCCGCCACCAGTGTCATGGGGACATCCAGGTCTTCCCTGATCTCGGTCCCATAGATGGTATTGTTCGTGGTGATATGGAAATAATCCGCATCGGCAGGGAGCTCATAGCCCCGGGGTATGTAACTGAAATTCCTGTCCCTGGATGAGGCCACTTCAACCGCCTCTCCGAAAACGGCTGCTTCCTTCAGGGCCTTGGAGGCCCAGGACCCCGTGTTGAGATAGGCTGCCTTTTTCTGAAACAGGTTGTAAGGAACCATACAAAACTGCATGCTGGCCCCGCCTCCCAGGAACAGGACATGGTAGCCCTGCGGCACATCCAGCAGCTCCTTGATCAGGGACTGGGCCTGTTCCATGATGTCCATGAACTCTTTGCTCCTGTGGGATATCTCCATCACCGATAATCCTGTATTATCCAGCTCAAGGATGCCTTTGGCTGTATTCTCAATGGTATAGGCCGGCAGGATGGATGGTCCAGCATAAAAGTTGTGTTTTTTCATAATTTTCTCATTTAAATTTGATTACATTCATTTACTCTGGTGTGCCAATGCAGCGTTAAATTTCATAAAAATATGGCAGAAATATACCGGCTGTTTATAAGTTTTTAAAGTTCATCAGGATTTGTTTCAAGCGCCTCCAGGTGATTGTTCCTCAGGACAGGTATGACCCGGGTCAGGTCGAAGGTATGGCAGTAACCGATCACATCATCCAGCTTGTTCTTGCGCAAGCGTGACCGCTGGGCCACCTTGTCGATATATTTCATCAGGTCCCCTCTGGCCTGACCATACAGGTCAATGGATGCCTTGGTTGAATCACAGATTGTATCAAAGGTACCGGTGGCAATCAGGTCCCGGGCCATGGCCCCTGAAAACAGGGTATCCTCAAGATTGAATTTGTTCTTCCAGCCTGCACAGAGGAAAATCACGTCTCTCTCCTGCCTCATGATCCAGTTCTTCAGCGCCGTAAAATTCAAATAAGCTCCGATCACAACATGGATGCAGTCTCTGGCCACATGTATGGCCTGGGTACCATTGGTAGTTGAATATACGATCTGTTTCCCGGCGACTCTTTCCCTGGTGAAATTATAGGGCGAATTACCGAAATCGGCAAAATCCCGTACCAGTCCATCCCTTTCTGCGGCCACCATAAAACCTGTCTCCTTCAAGGCCCTGGCCTCTTCAAGCGTACCCACGGGAATGATCCGTTCCACACCGTTTTCAAAGGCGGTCACGATGGCAGAGGTGGCTCGGAGGATATCAACGATCACTGCGATGGCCTCGGGATTCCTGAAATGCCGGAAAAGGGCCGGTGAGAAACATACCTCTATATTTTTCTTTTCCTCTGTCACAATGAGGTGAAAAAGTTATTCCTTTTGGTAAATAGGCAGTTGGACCACCACTGCCCTGGGCCGCTTGTTCCGGATCCGGATAAGGATCTCCTGTCCGGGTACAGCATAGTCAGCAGCCACATATCCCATCCCGATGCCAATGTTCATCGACGGGGACATGGTCCCTGAAGTGACTTCACCAATCCTGCTGCCTTCCCCATCCAGGATCTCATAGTGTTGCCTGGGAATCCCCCGTTCCACCATGGTAAATCCCACCAGTTTTCGTTTAACTCCCTCTGATTTTTGTTGCTGAAGTCTTTCCCTGTCGATAAAATCATTGTTTTCCGTAAACTTGGTGATCCATCCGAGTCCAGCTTCAATCGGCGAAGTGGTCTCATCAATATCATTCCCGTAAAGGCAAAATCCCATTTCGAGCCGAAGTGTATCCCTGGCGGCAAGACCTACTGGTTTGATGCCGAATTCACGGCCTGCCTCCATCACTGCATTCCATATTTTTACAGCCTCTTCCGCCTGGAAATACAGCTCGAATCCTCCGGCCCCGGTATATCCGGTGGCCGATATGATCACATCCTCGACACCGGCAAAAGAGTCAATAAGGAATGTATAATATGCGATCCCTCCCAGGTCAAGGTTTGTCAGTTTCTGTAAGGTCTCCGTGGCTTTGGGTCCCTGTACTGCCAGCTGGGCTGTCTGATCCGAAGCATTCTCCAGTTCCGCACCAACTGTATTCTGCTCGTTCAGCCAGTCCCAGTCTTTCTCTATATTGGCTGCATTTACCACCATCAGGAAATGCTCATCCGCAACCTGGTATACAAGCAGATCGTCGACAATCCCTCCCCGGCCGTTTGGAAAACAGGTATACTGTATCCTGCCGACATATAGTTTGTGAACGTCATTGGTGGTCACCCGCTGGATGAACCGGGCCGCCTGCGGCCCCCTCACCCAGATCTCACCCATATGGGATACATCGAATACTCCTACAGCGTTCCTGACAGTTACATGTTCATCCTTCACACCGGTGTATTCCACGGGCATATTATACCCTGCAAAAGGCACGATCCGGGCTCCCAGTTCCCTGTGTACACCGGTCAAAGCAGTATCCTTCATATTGGATTTTTAATAAGGTCTCGCTGAAGATGGACAAAAGTAATAAAAATTAGGAAGGGGACCGTTATTCCTAATGTGTTGATTTCTGTGAGTTTTCTTCGGAGGATTGGTCGGCCTCAAAAATGACCTTGTGTGCATGCAAGGCATCGGTCAAACTGGTCAGTGGCATCTCCCGGCCATTCGCAAGTGCCTCAAAGAAGGTTTCGAACTGGGTTTGATATGGATGGTCTGACACATCCCCGGAATCAAGCATATTCATCGAGAGTTTGCTCCATTTACCTTTATCAAGGCCTCCCAGCTGTGTTGAATAAAACTTATTGTCAAGCAAACTGCCCTCACTGCCGATCAGATGAATATGGAAATAATAAGGCTGGAAACAGTCTATGACAGACGCGACTTTTCCGATCCTTCCGTCAGCGAACTTCATGATGGTCACACTGCTGGTAGGATATTCATAGGTGGCGAAATCCCTGTTCACCGATGAAGTTGAGTAACTGCTCACCTTCTCCACATCATTGCCCATGAATAATAGCAACGCATCAAGTGCGTGGCAGCCTGCCGATAAGAGGCTGCTGCCGCCAGCATTTTTTTTCGTATTCCACCTGTACTGGCCATACCAGGGTCCTATCCCATGGTAATAATCAACCTCCGCGTAATGAATCCGACCCAGCAGGCCCTTGTCGATCATCGACTTTATGGTGGTCACCTGATTTGAAAAACGGCATTCAAAGCAGACACAGGTTTTCACTCCGGCTTCCTCTACGGCGGTTTGAACGGCCAGGCAGTCATCCCAACTCAGCGCCAGCGGTTTCTCGATGATCAATTGTTTTCCCGCTTTTGCTGCTGCAATGGCCTGGCTGGCATGTTCATAGGGATAACTGCAAATGGATACCACATGAATATCCGGGTTGGCCAGCATCGTACCAAGATCGGTGTAACAGGTGATTGGGCTTCCGTACTTGTTGCTGATCCGGGTGGAATCAAGTTTCCGGGAAGACCATAGGGCGGTGACCTGTGCACAGGAAGTTGCATTGATTGCTTCGATATGTGCTTCTGATGCCCAGCCGTAGCCAATGATACCAACGTTGTATTTCTCCATGAGACCAGGTATTTTCTGAGAATTAGTAATGCTAGCACAAATATGCAAAAAATACAGATAAATAGAATGCCGTATTTCGCTAGGTAAATATTGAGAAATTACCTAAATTAATAAGGTATATATTCCTGTTGAGAATGCTTATTTCCTATGAAAAGACTAATCATACTCCTCGCAATCAGTTGTCCAATTTCATTGACTGCTCAGGGTTCCGAACTCTGCGAAACGGTTAATTTTCAAAATGCCGTAAAGAATGGTACGCGCAGCCGGGATGGTAAACCCGGACCCAAGTACCGGCAAAACCGTGCAGATTATAACATAACTGTTCGTCTGGACACAGCATCAAAAAGGATCCATGGCAAGGAATCCATTACCTATCACAACCAGTGTGCTGATCCCCTTACCAATATTGTACTTCGACTCTATCAGGACAGGTATAAAAAGGGAGCGGTCAGGGACACTGAGGTCCGTCCCGGAAACATCCATGAAGGCATGCATCTTGATACCATTATCATAGATGAAACCGGCATTTCTCTTGAGGGATACAGGATAATGACCAATGGGACAAACCTTTCCATTCCTTTGAAACACCCGTTACCACCCAACAGGACACTTGACGTTTATTGTGAATGGAGTTATGAAATACCCATGGAACCCGAGTTTAGAAGAACCGGTTATTACAGGGATAAAGCCTGGTTTATTGGATATTTCTATCCCCAGATAGCTGTATACGATGATATGGAGTACGCTCCGTCCATGAAGGGATGGGACTATCTGCTATTCCACACGGGCCTGCAGGAATTCTACAATGATTTCAATAATTATGAAGTATGCATAGAAGTGCCTGAAGGATTTTATGTATGGGCTACCGGTAATTTAACAAATGAGAAGCAGGTGTATACGAGTTCCATACTGGAAAGGCTGGAAAAAGCCAGGACCACTGATGAAACGGTAAAGATTATATCCAAAGATGATCTGCCTAAAGATCTACTGGCAGGCAATAAATGGAAATTCAAGGCGAACGGAGTACCTGATTTTGCATTCGGAACTGCGAACCATTACTTGTGGGACGGGTCCAGTGTGATGGTGGACAATCGAAGGGTATTCGTTGATGTAGCTTATCATCCGGATGCTGAGTTTTATCCTCGAGTAATTGATATTGCCAGGAAAACCGTCAAATATACATCAGAAGAATTTCCGGGTATTCCATATCCATATCCCAGTTCCACCACATTTAACGGCATGTGGGGAGGAGGCATGGAGTTCCCGATGATAGCAAATAATTGTGATGAAGGGGATACCATTTTTATGATCCTGATGACCTTTCATGAAATATGCCATAACTATCATCCCTTTATGACAGGCATCAACGAGAAGAGGTATCATTTCATGGATGAAGGACTTACACAGCTTGCCACCATTCATTTCCTCTGGGATCAGTATAAACTGGATTTTTACGCCAATTCCAAGGGATCCGAAAGAGCCAATGGAATATTCAAGGTATATAACCATTTCTGCATTTCCACCCAGGATAACTGTTCATTGTATAATGCTTATGCACAAAATGATGATAACAATGTTTATTACCAATATGTGGTAAAACCGGTCGTTCCATTAATGCTCTTTGCTGAGATGGTAGGTGAAGAAAAATTCCTGTATGCCTATCAGGAATTTGTTCGGAGGTGGGAGGGAAAACATCCTACTCCTTTCGATCTGTTCTATACCATGAATGATGTTTTGGGTGAAAACTTCAACTGGTTCTGGAATGCATGGTATATGGATTTTGGCTATCCTGACATGGGAATCGAACTCGAGGGGAACCATATCATAGTCAAGCGGATCGGTGCCAGGGCGCTACCCCTGCCGGTAAGCCTGACCATTGAATATAATGATGGTACCTCAAGTACGATCTCTGAACCAATGGACATTTGGAAAAATGGGGCCAGGCGAATAACCATTGAGATTGAAAATCCGGACGGCTTAAAGTCTGTCAGTTTGGACGTAATAAATGTTCCGGATATTGATCACAGCAACAATTATATTGGAATTAATTAACGGTTGCCTGATTTAATAATGCATATAAACATGTTGTAGCCATGGGTACTAAAATAATCTCATTTTGTTTACTGTCAATTTTGCCGGCCACTTTTTGCAGTGGCCAGGACAACTGGGACACCCTTCTGATGGATGGATTTGATAAGGGCTCATTGGCAAATTGGGTCGTAGGTCCTGAATGGGCAATCAATCAAACCGGTGATAATTATTATCTGACAGGAAAAAATCATAGTTGGGCAAATTGTAACCAGGGAAATCTCTGGATTGACTATAATTAGGATAATAAATGAATTCAGGATACAGATCAATACCACTTACTTTTAACCGGAGGGCTGTAATGGCATCGGCATCGGTAACCAGGGAGAAAAACACGATACATGGTTTTACAGAAATAGATATCACCGAACCACGTCGTTTGATCAAAGAACATTTTGAAAAAGAGGGCGAAAAATTATCATTTACGGCTTATATTGTTACCTGTCTGGCACAGGTAATAAAAAAACACCCTCAATTGAATTCATTCATCAGGGGGAAAAGACTTGTTATGCTTGATGATGTTACCGTCAGTGTATTGATAGAAAGAGAAGTTGCTGGAGAAAAGGTCCCTGAACCAATAGGCATAAAACAGGCACAGATAAAAACATTTCGTCAGATACACAATGAAATAAGGGAAGCCAAAAAGCAGCAAAGCGATAAAATTGGCAGTTTGTCCGATCAAACCTGGATCCGTCACATTCCCAGCTTTCTGTTAAAAACATTCATTCGAATGGCTGATAAAAACATAAAGATGGCGAAACGCTATGGGAAGGTGGCTGTCACGGCTGTCGGAATGTTCAGTGAAGAAGCCGTATGGTTTATCCCTCATGGAAGTGCAACCGTTCTGATCACGGTGGGAAGCATAAGCAACAAAATCATTGAATTGGATGGAAATCTCCTTTCCAGGGAACATCTTTGCATAACCGCCTCTTTTGACCATGACATTGTGGATGGCGCACCGGCATCAAGATTCATGAATCAGTTCACAGCAACCATTAAAAGCGGTAAATTGTTGCAAACGGAATGATCTGAATGATCCCTGATTATTTACTCAGGATCTTGAATTCAACGCGGCGGTTCTGTGCCCGTCCCTCTGCGGTGTTATTGGGTGCAATCGGCTGTGAGAATGCATAACCCCTGGCATCCAGCCTGTCTACCGTAATCCCTCGCTCCACCAGGTAATCAACAACAGCCTGGGCCCTTGCCTGTGACAGGCGTGTATTGAGCCGCAGGGAACCTGTATTGTCAGTATGGCCTGATATTTCCATCCTGACAGATGGGTTGCCGTTCATGAATTGCAGTACCTGCTCAAGCTGGGGAAATGATTCAGGTTTCAGGGTAGCCTTATTGAGTTCGAAGAAAATATTTTTCAGGATTACGGTAGCCCCCACTTCGATCGGGTCCAATCCGATATTATGAGCAATTACCTCATCTGGATCTTCCACTGAAAGGTCCAGTATATCCAGGAAAAACAGGTAATCCCTGGCCACGACCTCCACCCCGTATGCCTTGCCTTCCGGAAGGCTTGCATCATAATAGCCGCTGTCATTTGACAGGGTAGTAGCAATGACCTTGCTGACATCCACATCGATGAAATCAAGTTTTGCCTGAACCCCTTCATTGGTCTTGACATTATATACTTTCCCCGACAGCAGGTATGCCCCTACAGTCAGTGGTGCAGCCGGGACAAAGAACCCGGTTTTGCCGTCTGTTTCCATCCCGGCAATCAGGATATCCTCGGTGCTCATCAGCATCTCCTTTTCCTCACCCAGGAATACGATCTTGTAAATATCCCGTCCGCCATGGCCCCCCATCCTGTTCGCAGAATAATAGGCAATGCGCTCATCGTTGGTGACCTTGTAGAAAACATCATCGTCGGGAGAATTTACGGGGTAACCCAGGTTTTCAGCGGGACTCCATTCTCCCATGCCGTTCCTTTCGGACTTGAATACATCAAACCCGCCCATGGTATTATGTCCTTTCGAAGAAAAATAAAGTGTATTGCCATCGGGAGAAATAAATACCCCTTCCTCGTCATATCTGGAATTGATCTCTTTCCCGATATTCACAGGATCTTTCCATTTGCCCTGTGCATCCTGCTCAGATACCAGGATATCCTTGCCCCCATGTGTCAACTTTTCATTATCGGAGACAAAATAGAATGTTTTGCCATCGGGACTGAAACACATCGTGGTTTCCCGGTATTTCGACCTCAGCTTACCAGGCATGTTTTTAGGGGCGGTCCATTTCCCTTCTTTCATTTCAGATCTGAAGACCCCGCCCCCGCTTTTGTGCCCCCTGTAAATATAGAGCGTCTTGCTGTCAGGGGAAATGGCGACTGCAGCCGTATTATGGTTGATATGATTTAAGGGTTTTCCCATGTTCCTTGCCGGTTCCCACTCTGTCCCAACAGCTGAGGCGACATATATATCCTCATAATGCTTGTTATCAAGGGGGCTCCTTTTTGCCTTCTCATCATGATTCCTCCGGCTGGTAAAATATATGGCCGTATCTGCCGCAGCAAAAATGGGATTATAATCATCACCAACAGAATTGATCGGTTCACCCATGTTATTGATGATCACCCGCCCTGGTTTGGCAACCAGGGCCTTCCCGTGCTCACATTCGGTTATCAGCTTGTCTATGGTCGCGGCCTGAAGGGCTCTCTGCTTTGGATCAAGGGATTCCTTGTATTTCCGGTACTGATTTATTGCATCATCAAAATTAAGCGTCATTTGATAAGCTTTCGCACCCATTAACCTGATGTCAGGTGAAACATGCTCATCAAGCAGGAAAGCTTTTTCCAGGTATTTGATCGATTCAAACTTATCATCTGAGAACAAATAACAAATCCCTATCTTATAATTCAGCGCCGCGTTATCCGGATTATACTGGGCAGCGAACAGATAATGTTCCCTGGCTTCACGGTATGTCCCCAATCCGGCCTTGAAAAGCTTGTCTCCCTGCCTGATGCTTTTCCAGGCTTCCTCGAATCCAAGTTCCTGCTCCGTCTTAAAATCGGCCTTTTTTAGTTTCAGATTTTGCTGGGCCATCAAAGTTACCGGTACCAGGATGAGGGAAAAAACCAGCAAACAGAATCCGTGATATTTCATGCTCAAGGAATATTAATAATTCACTGATCACATTCAGATACATACTGGGAAGCTGCTTCCACTCCCAACTCCAGCGCCCTGGACCAATCCTCACAGGCTCCGGTTAGATCTCCCATTAACTCCCTTACAAATCCCCGGTTCAGGTAAGCAATTCCGCTCGAATCGTTTAATTCAACGGCCCTGGCCAGATGCATGGCAGCTTCTTCAATATTGTTGAGTTTGGTCTGCGTATTGCCTATGTTGATATATGCCGGGGCATAATCCTCATTCAACTCAAGAACCCTGTTAAAGTCCTCCAGGGCACCCTGGTAATCACCCATCTGGAATTTGGCACTCCCCCTGTTGTTGTATGCCCTGTAGAACCCGCTGTCCAGGTTGATAGCCACCGTAAAGTCATCGATGGCTCCCTGGAAATTACCAAGATTTATTTTTACACTGCCCATATTGTTGTATGCCAGGGTAAAATCCGGTTTACGGTCCACTGCCTGCCGGTAATCGTACACAGCACCCTGGTAATCTCCCAGCAACCGCTTTGCGGTTCCCCTGTCATGGTAGGCAAGTGCATAATCATCATCCAATTCCACCGCCTCGGTGAAATCAAGAATAGCCTCTGTATAATCATTCTTCAGCAGCCTGTAGATGCCCCTGTAATAAAATACATATGGCTCCTTGAATCCATTCGCAAGGGCCGCGCTGAAATCGGTATTTACCCGGTCGGGAGGATCATCATTCAGCAAGGCATAGCCACGGTAAAAATAAGCCTCCCCGAAATCACCGTTCAGCTCAATGGCCATGGTAAAATCCTGAACAGCCTCATCAATATTGTCCAGGTAAAGGTTTACCTTGCCCCTGGTCAGATACCCCATCTCAAACCGCGGATTATAATCCAGTGCAGCACTCAGGTATTCAAGAGCCACCCAATAGCTTTCTTCACCAATGCTCTGGATGCCTTTGTTATATGCAGTCTGAGCATTCTTTTTCTGCTGAAGGCTGATTTCCTGGCCGTAAATCCGGATGGCCAGCGAAGGGATGATTAAAACGATAAAAAATAAGAAAATATGCAAGCGAAATTTTCTCATCTACCTATGAATGTTTAAATTAACTAAGGAAATATACGCAAATGAGGAAATTAGGTTATTGCGAGACAGCAATTTTTATTAAAAATAAAAATTTTAAGTACTTTTAATCTTCATTACCAAACATCCTGTAACACAAATCATAAACATTAAGCGCTGAATAACAGTATTTTATGAAGACAGACCTATCCTATTTGGTAGATATGACAGAGGGAAACAAGGGTCTTATCTCGGAAATGATTGAGATCTTTTCAACACAGGTTAATCAATATCGATCCCTGATGTTACAGTTCTATATAGAGGAAAACTGGGACGAGATCAGTCATCTGGCACATAAGGCAAAATCTTCTGTGGCCATCATGGGTATGAAGGATCTCGCAGAAAAACTAAAGGAACTGGAACTGCTGGCGCGGGATGGAAAGGATACTGAACGCTACCCGGCCATGATCGATGATTTCAGGAATGAATGCAAGATTGCCATTGCAGAATTACAGGATTACGTATCAAATCGCTAAAACCATAAAACACAGGCAAAAATGTTAAAAACAGAAACCATACAGGACATCATTGTAGTGCGTTTTGAGAACGTGAACCGTTTCAATGCCCTGATCGCAGATTCCGTCAAGGAACAGCTTAAACAGTTCTATGAGCAGCCCCATACCAAACTCATCCTGAACCTGGAAGACATTGATTTCATCGACAGTACCGGTTTTGGCGTATTCCTTTCCATTATGAAGACGGCGAATAACAGTTATGGTTTCTTCAAGCTCTGCAATATCCATCCCGATGTGATGGAATTATTCAAGCTCCTGAAATTGCACAACGTATTTGAGATCTATAACACCCTGGATGACTGCGTAAGCAGTTTTTAAGCATGCCGCTTCTCTTTTGCCACGTTCCTGAAAACCAGTTCGTCTCCTTCAAGGGCCAGTATGATATCCTGATTGGCATGTATCTCTCCTGCAATGATCTGTTTTGACAGTTCATTAAGAACGGTTCTTTGCAGGACCCGTTTGAGGGGACGGGCACCAAACAATGGATCATAGGCCATTTCCGCAAGCTTTTCTGCCGCTTCGGGCTCCATGGTGATGCTGACCTGTTGGCTGGCAAGCTTTTCACGCAAGAGGTTGAACTGCAAATCTACGATCTGGCGAATCTCACTCCTGGTCAATGGACTGAACATGATGATCTCGTCAACCCTGTTCAGGAATTCTGGCCGTATGGATCGGTTCAGCAGTTCAAGGACCTGATCCTCAATCTCCCGGTAGAGTGTCTCCGTGGACCGGCTATCCAGATCCGGATTGGCCTGGAGCTTTTCATGAATGATCTGGGAGCCCATATTTGAAGTCATGATGACAATGGTATTTTTAAAATTAACCACCCGCCCTTTGCTGTCTGTCAACCTTCCGTCATCGAGTACCTGGAGTAGTATGTTGAACACATCAGGATGGGCTTTTTCAATCTCATCCAACAATATCACGGAGTAAGGTTTCCTGCGGACAGCCTCGGTCAGCTGTCCACCTTCATCATATCCCACATACCCGGGAGGAGCTCCTACCAGCCTCGATACGGAATGCCTTTCCTGGTATTCAGACATGTCTATCCTGGTCAGCAGGTTCTCGTCATCGAACAGGAACGCAGCCAGCACCTTGGCCAGCTCTGTTTTTCCAACCCCGGTTGTCCCGAGGAATATGAATGAACCTATGGGCCTGTCGGCATCCTGAAGACCGGCCCTGCTTCTTCTGACCGCATCGGCAACAGCCTTGATCGCACTGTCCTGGCCAATGACCCTTTTGTGCAATTCATTTTCCAGTTGGAGCAATTTTTCCTTTTCGCTCTGGAGCATTTTGCTTACGGGAACCCCTGTCCACCTGGCCACCACCTCTGCAATATCCTGGGCATCGACCTCTTCCTTTATCAGGGCATCACCGCCCTGCTGTTCCTTGAGTTCCTCCTTGAGTTTCCCGATGGCTTTTTCCCTGTCCTGCAGAAGTCCGTAACGGATCTCAGCAACCCGTCCGAAATGACCCTCCTTTTCCGCCTGCTCAGCCTCCTCTTTAAGCTGCTCGATTTCCTCTTTCGTATTCTGTATCTGGTTGATTGTCTTTTTCTCAAGTTCCCAGCGGGCATACAGCCTTTTCCTGGTTTCACCAAGATTGGCGATCTGCTCACGGATCAGGTCCAGCTTCTTACTTTTACCCTCCCTTTTTATAGCCTCTCGTTCAATCTCGTATTGCTTGATCTTCCTTTCAATCTCATCAATTTCCTGGGGCACGGAATTCATCTCAAGCCGAAGTTTTGAAGCCGCCTCGTCGATGAGATCAATAGCCTTGTCAGGCAGCCGCCTTTCCGTAATATAGCGATACGAAAGTTCCACGGCCGCGATAATGGCCTCATCCATGATCCTGACCTTGTGATGATTTTCATACCGCTCTTTCAGTCCCCGTAAAATGGATATGGAACTGACCGTATCCGGCTCATCTACCATCACCACCTGGAACCTTCTTTCAAGTGCCTTGTCTTTCTCAAAGTATTTCTGGTATTCATCCAGGGTAGTGGCCCCGATGGCCCGCAGTTCTCCTTTGGCCAGTGCTGGTTTCAGTATGTTGGCGGCATCCATGGCACCTTCTCCCTTACCGGCGCCCACAAGGGTGTGTATCTCATCGATGAACAGTATGATCTCACCTTCTGAGCTGATGACTTCTTTCACTACGGCTTTTAAGCGTTCCTCAAACTCGCCCTTGTATTTGGCCCCGGCAATCAGGGCTCCCATATCGAGGGCAAAAACCTGTTTGGAGCTCAGGTTTTCAGGAACATCCCCTCTTACTATGCGCTGTGCAAGGCCTTCTGCTATGGCTGTTTTACCCACACCGGGCTCACCCAGCAGCACCGGATTATTCTTGCTCCTGCGTGCCAGTATCTGCAATATCCTCCGGATCTCTTCATCACGGCCGATCACCGGGTCAAGTTTGCCTTGCCCTGCCAGCTGATTCAGATGTATCGCATATCGCCCCAGGGCATTATAGCTTTCCTCAGCAGAAGGATGGTCTACCTTCGAGCCTTTCTTGAGCCCGGCAATGGCCTGCTCCAGTGCCTTTTTATTCAACCCCTGGTCCTTCAGCATACGTGCGATATCCCCGGGCGTTTCCAACAGGCCAAGCAATATGTGTTCCACTGCCACAAACTGGTCTCCTTCCTGCTGTGAAAATTGCATGGCCTTCTGGAGTACCTTGTTGGCATCCTGCGAAAGATATGCATCTCCCCCGCTTACCTTCGGGTAGTTCTCGAGCATGGCATCCAGGGTCCGTTCCACGGTCTCCATGTCAAGGGCGGTTTTTTGCAGCAAATATCCAATGACATTGTCTGCCGTTTTCAACAGTGCCTTGAAAATATGTGCCGGTTCAACTGCCTGGTGACCCATGCGGCTTGCAATGTCAACAGCTGCCTGTAATGCCTCCTGTGATTTTATGGTTAAATTATCCTGTCTCATATTTTCCATTTGATATTGTTACGGTTTGTTTTCATTTTCATCAGTACCGGCAAACTTCCTGCCAATGGAATAAATCTCTAAAACCTGTCATTTTGACCCACAAACCACTGAAATTCATGCCATTGTGGCATTGTTCGTTTTCGTGCGGACCTGTATCATTAGCGGTCAGTTGAAAGGAAGGCTCTCAGGCAATAATAATCAGTCTTTTAATAAATTATGAAAATTGGCATGAATCCTGAGGTAATTCACTGTTATTCCATCCGGCAATCACTGTTCTCCTGTCATTGCATCAAATAAATTCAAACATTTCAAGGGTTATGCTACCACTGAGGCATATCTGTTTCCTGGGCTTGCTCATCATGGGCCAATCAGCTATGGCACAGGATGTTCTCACTGGAGATAAACCAGTTACCTACGGATGGGACCAGGGCCGTATGATCATGCCGTTCAGGACGGTAAACGAGCTCATCCTCATACCCGTTCAGATCAATGGTTCTGACACTTTACAGTTTATATTTGACACGGGACTTGAAAATTCCATCATATGTGAACTGGAAGCAGATGAGGTACTCGAACTCAAGCATGCAAGGGAGGTCCAGGTCAGGGGAATCGGATCCGGTAACAAGATTGACGCCATTCAATCAAAGGGTAACAGCCTGAGGGTTGGGGATGTGACCATTCCGGACCAGGATTACGTTATCCTTTCCAATAATGTATGGCAACTTTCCCGCAAGATGGGCACAAGGATACATGGCCTGCTGAACATGCATGCATTTGAGCAGTACATAATCGCCATTGATTATGACAGGAGGCATCTGACCTTTTATCAACCCGGATATTTCAGGCGGCATGAAAACCTTGACGGATACACGTCCTTCCAGGTGGATATCTGCATGGGGGCGCCATGTATTGATGCGACCATCCATACCGTCAGCAGCAGCTCCTACCCGGTGAAGCTCATGCTTGATACTGGTGCGGGCAACGCATTGAGCCTGGACACTGGTTCCCTGCCCGGATACTCCATTCCTGAAGGAAGCCGGGATTGTTATATTGGCTGCAGTATCAACGGTAATATAAAAGGAAAAATTGGCAGGATAAAAGGAATGGATATCGGTCCCTATCACCTGCAGGATGTGCTGGTTTCTTACCCCGATCCACAGGCAGCTGCACCGGGTGAAGCTGGACAGGGGCCAAATGGCAGCCTGGGTGCTGAACTGCTCAGGCGCTTCAATTTGATCATTGACTACCCTGACAAAAAGATACATATCATGGCCAACAGCGCCTATGACGATGAATTTCGTTACGATATGAGTGGCATTGAGCTAATGGTTCCGGTCCCATATGAACATCGCTACATCATTAGCGGTATCCGCGAGCAATCAAAAGCAGCGCTGGCAGGTATCAGGCCCGGGGACGAGATCCTCACCATCAATGGTACCCCTTCCGACCAGCTGAGCCTGGATGATATTTACAAAAGCTTGCTCGGGAATGATGGCAAAAAGATCAGGCTGGAATTATTGAGGGAGGGTGAAAAGATAAGGGCCAGTTTCCGCCTCGAAAAATATATCTGAGCAAACCTGCATCAAAAACACTTTCTTTTTTTTGAGTTATTCATTCTCTTTCGCTTTTTTTGCAGTCGCAAACCAAAATGAATCCATTATGACGACCAGAATTTTCAGCCTGTTTATATTGCTTGTCCTGGCAATTTCCTGTGGACAACAAACCGGTAAAACCGCAGACCTTGGGGAATTGGAATTATCTGAAGTGACCGTCCAATCACTCCTTGCAGATGCATCGCCATTCGTTGAAAAACCCGTATCCATCCAGGGAAGGGTTGTTCATGTTTGCCGTCATGGCGGACAGCGTTTATTTATCGTTGGCGAGGACGGAGAAGATCGCTTTCGCATCACGGTGGGTGAAAATATATCTGAATTCGATGTCGAGCTGGAGGGCAGTATGATTGAGGTAAACGGTATTGTCAAGGAATTGATCATCGATGAAACTTACCTGGCCGAATGGGAGGCTGAAGTTACGGAAGGTTCAAAACACAGCCGCGGGGAAGGACATGCAGGCGGTGTAGGAAATGGTGACAACCATGGTGGGGTCCAGGTTGCTGACGGTGAAGAAGCGGAAGGGGAACACGACGCTGAAATGCAGATGGCAGCACAGCTGAAAAGAATACAGGAAGCAAGGGATGAAATTGCAGCAAGCGGCAAAGACCATCTCTCAGACTACTGGATTGAAACCGTAGAATTCAAGGTCATTGCAGAATAGCCCCTGATCATTCACAAACCTCCATTCGTTTCCAATGAAAATCCGGAAATGGCTCCGTATCATACACCGGGATATGGGATACATCTTTTTTGGCATGTCCCTGATCTACGGTGTTTCAGGGATTGCCCTTAACCACCTGGACGACTGGAATCCGGATTACATCATCAGGATTTCCGAATCTTCCCTGCAGGATGTCCCCGCCGCTGATGACATTTCCAGGGAGGTGGCGGGATCACTGGTCAGGCAAATTGACCAGCATTATCAGTACAGGAGCCATTTTTTCCCCAGTCGGGGTATACTGAAGATATTCATCAAGCAGGGATCCGTTACGATAAACCTGGACAGCGGCCAGGCAACCATCGAGGTGATAAAAAGGCGGCCTGTTTTCAGGGAAATGAACTTCCTGCACTACAACAAACCGAAAAAACTCTGGACCTGGTTTTCAGATGGATTTGCCCTCGCACTGATCCTTCTGGCAATTTCCGGCCTGTTTATGATCCGGGGAAGAAAGGGCATCACCGGGAGAGGTGCCTGGCTTACTGCCCTTGGAATTCTTATTCCCGTCATATTCCTCATCCTGTACCTGTAACTTTGCCCTGATTTTCACGTATTGGTGGTATACTAATTTTGTATTACTCCCACAGGCATGAGTGAACAGATACTGAAGGCCCTGATGCAGCTTTTCGCCATTATTGCAAGGCCTGATAGTAGCAGGAGTGACAGGAGGACTGTTGTTGAAGCTTATCTGCAAAAGCAGCTGAACCACGAGATCGTTCAGGAATACCTGAAGGTATTTGACGAATACTATACACTTCACCAGGAAAAGCAAAAGGAATCCGATAAAAGGGCCAGGAGGATTTCCGCCAGTTCTGTCAGGGTACTTAAGATCGCAACTGCCATCAATGAGGAACTTGCACAGCCACAGAAGATCATTGTGCTGATCCGTCTGCTCGAATTTGTCAGATCGGACAATGGAGAGATTACGGAACAGGAGATGGAATTCATCAGCACTGTGTCTGAGACCTTTAATGTGCTGGAGGAGGAATATGAGCAGATCAGGAACTTTGTGTTGTTTTCCCCTGAAGATGTCCCGGACAATGAAGACATCATGATGATTGACAGCAACCGGGATTTTAACCTGGAAAAATCCAAACATATTTATATTGAATCGATCAGGGGACAAATGAGGGTGTTGCATGTACCGAGTGCCAGGCTGTATTTTATCAGGTATATCGGTGAGAGTGAAATGTACATCAACAGTCAGTTGATCCAGGTGGATAAGGTATATGTGCTGAGCAGCGGTTCTTCGATCAAGAGCCAGCAGATCAAGCCCATTTACTACAGCGATATCGTCAGCCGTTTCCAGCTTGACAAGATCAAGGACCGGATCACCTTTGAGGTCAGTAATGTGGAATACCGCTTCAAGAGCGGCGAGACAGGCTTACATAAGCTCAGCTTGAAGGAAGAATCCGGAAGGATGGTTGGCATCATGGGTGCCAGTGGTGCAGGAAAGTCAACCCTGTTGAACGTCCTGAACGGATCGGTCCCTCCCACCTCGGGCAGGGTACTTATCAACGGGGTGAACATATTCACGGAAAAAGAGAGGATCGAGGGGATTATCGGGCATGTATCCCAGGACGACCTGCTGATTGAAGAGTTGACGGTTTACCAGAACCTGTATTACAATGCCAAGCTGTGTTTTGATAATTATTCAGAAGAGCAGATCGTTGAATCGGTAAACCAAACCCTCGAAAACCTTGGATTATTTGAGATCCGTGATATACAGGTTGGCAGTCCCCTGAACAAGAAAATCAGCGGTGGCCAGCGGAAAAGGCTTAATATTGCGCTAGAATTGATCAGGGAACCATCCGTACTGTTCCTGGATGAACCTACCTCAGGCTTGTCTTCCAGGGATTCGGAAAACATCATGGACCTGCTGAAAGAACTCTCCCTGAAAGGAAAACTCGTTTTTGTAGTCATCCACCAGCCTTCTTCGGATATCTTCAAGATGTTTGACAATATGATCATCCTGGATACGGGCGGTTGGATGATCTACGACGGAGATCCCATTGAGTCCATTGTCTATTTCAAAGAAAGGATACACCATGCCAATTGTAATGAAAGTGAGTGCCAGGTTTGCGGTAATGTGAATCCCGAACAGATCTTTAACATTGTTGAATCCAATGTAATCGATGAATATGGCAAGGCTACCAAGGTAAGGAAGATCTCCCCGAAAGAATGGCACGATCATTATTTGAAGAGGGAGTTGAAAAACGGCAGGAACTTTGAGCAGCATACCACCTTACCTGAGATCTCATTTAAAATCCCTGACAGACTGAAACAATTACTGATCTTTGTCAAGCGAGATGTGCTGTCCAAGCTTTCAAACACCCAATACATGGTGATCAATTTCCTGGAAGCACCCTTACTGGCTTTCCTGCTGGCATATATCATCAAGTATTTTAATGTCAATGTCACCAATGTTCACGGTTACAACCTTGAAGGAAACGCCAACCTTCCCGTTTATATCTTTATGTCTGTGATCGTTGCCATTTTCATGGGACTCACAGGCAGTGCCGAGGAGATCATAAAGGACCGGAAGATCAAAAAGAGGGAAGCTTTCCTGAACCTGAGCCGCTCAGGATACCTGCTTTCGAAGGTTGCCGTCCTGATGACCCTCTCAGCCATACAGGCCCTTTTGTTCGTGGTGATCGGCAACAGCATTATGGAGATCAAAGACATGTACTGGCAATACTGGCTGGCCCTTTTCAGTGCCTGGGTCTCATCCAACCTGATGGGACTGGTCATTTCAGACAGTTTCAAGACCGTGGTAACCATCTATATCCTGATCCCTTTTCTGGTCATACCACAGATTATCCTGAGCGGAGTCATCGTAAAGTATGAGAAACTTAATCCAAAAATATCCTCTCCTACCAGTATCCCGCTTTACGGTGAGATCATGACCGCCCGGTGGGCATACGAGGCCCTTGCAACCTACCAGTTCATGAACAATGATTACCAGTCTCAGTTCTATCTATATGACAAGGTAATGAGCGAGGCCGGATACCGTAAGGACTACTGGACCATGGATCTGCTGAACAAGGTGGAAAGCATAGCACGGAATCTGCAAGATCCTGAAAAAGCCGAAGTCATTAAGCAACACCTCACCCTCCTCAGGGATGAAATCGGAGATGAACTGAAAAACAATTCACTCATCCCTTTTGATCACCTGGCGGACCTCACCCCCGAAAGGATCAGCGAAGATATACTCAATTCAACACGTAACTACCTGAACGATATCAGAGGGTACAATATTAAATTATACAATAAGGCCAATTCCAAGAAAGATAAACTAACCAAGGAACTTCAGCAAACCGAGGAAGAAAAGGAAGCGTTCTACAAGACAAAGCGGGAGCAGAACAATGAATCACTGGAAGAATTTGTGAAGAATTCCAATGTCAGGGACCGGATCATTCAGTACAAAAACCACCTGTACCAGAAAATCAATCCAATCTATATGGATCCGGAACATAAACTGATAAAAGCACACTTCTACGCACCAAGAAAGCAGGTTTTCGGTAACTTTTTCAGCACTTTCGCTGTCAATATCACTGTCATTTGGATTATGACACTGATCTTCTACATGATTCTCTACTACAGACTACTGAAGAAATTCCTCGATTTCTTCGAACAATTTAGCCATCGCAATAAACGGGAAGGTTGATTTGTTTTAAAATATCAGATAAGGAGCCTATAAATATTGCTTGCAAGATTTTCAGCGACGATCTGATATCTTAAAACAACAAAAAAACCACCCCGGAAATATTCTGAGGTGGTGTGGATGTTTTTGGTTGAATAATCAGCCCGACCTATTCTACTATTTCAATCATTTTGAAGGGGACCCTGATGATGGATTCATAATCCTCGCCGGCTTCCAGCATATCTTCATCGTCTTCTTCATAGTACCAGTTTATCACCACTTCGTTCTTGGCTTTATGGATGGATTCCAGCTTCTTGAATACATCCAGGATGCATTTGGAAGAACTGGTGTTGAAATACTCCAGCTGTACATTTACAGTTGTTTTATCCATTGGTCTTTTCGCGTATTCCTCCAGCCAATCAACCAAGGGCTTGTAAAACTCAATAGAATTTTCCGGGATTGATCGCCCTTTGATCTCTATTTTCCCAGATCCTGCGTCAAACTTTACAGTTGGTGTCTTTGTTGTACCTTCGATTGAAATTGGTTCCATCACTATTAAAATATTTTTAATTAGTTTTCTTCGGTTATATAAACATCCAGGTTAAAGAAATAATAATCATCCTGGTAATGCTGAAAGGTATACTCCAGCTTGTTTCCTGTTTTTCGTGCAATATCAACAAGACCAAGTCCACCGCCACCTTTTGCGGAGAGCTTCTGGTGATTCAGAATGAACTTGTACATGTCTTTCAGTTCATCCATTGACAGCGAATTGATCTTATCAATCTTATCTTTCAGGAATTTAATCTTCTCTGAACTGATAAAATTGCCCGTTGAAATCCGGTATGCCTTATTCTCACGGGAGACAACCAGTATTCCGAACTTTGATTCAAAATCGTTTTTCAAATTATCCGGCAGTTCCTCGATGTGATGATAGAGGTTCTGCAGGCTTTCAACCAGCACGTTGTACACCTTCTTCTTTATCTTGGCCTGTTCATCCACACCATCCATCTTCTCCTCAATCTCTTCCAGTACATTATTGATCAGGTCAGTGGTGATACTACCTTTAAAGGCAACCAGAACATCTCCGCCGTTCAATTTGGAAAAATACTCATGAACATCAAAGCTCATCTGCGGAATTCGTTAAATATTCTCTTGACTAAATTAATCAAATTTCAAAATGCTCAGCAAATATATAAAAAAAATGAACTTCCTGAAAGACAGGAATTCGAGTGGTTTACCAAACATTTCAAGCTTTAGATACGCTTAAATCAACTTAAAGGTTTTAAAATACATAAAAAAATTTCAAACCGGATCATCGCGATGGAATTTTTTCCTCGAACCGTCATATAGTTCATATTGATGGTATTTACACCTTATCGGACCGTTGTAGAGGGCCAGCTTACGGCTTGTCTTTAATCCGACATATTTCATCGCATCCGGGTTGCCACTGAAAATCCAGGCCTCGTAACCTGAAAAGTTTTTTTTCAGGGTATCTCCTATGTTCTTATACAGAGCCTGCAGGTCAGTTTTCTCCATTCTCTCTCCATAGGGGGGATTCATAATGATTGTGCCGGTTCCGGGTGAAAGCTGCCATGATTCAAAGTCTGATTTTACCAGTTCAATCTTCCCGAGCAGTCCTGCTCTTGCCAGGTTCTGCTGGGCAGCCCGGATGGCAGGGAAGGCCAGATCACAGGCCATGATCTCCGAATCCCGGTATTCCCTGAGGAATCGTTCCTTTCGTATGGCTTCAAACAATTCCGGCTCATAATCCTTCCAGGCCTGGAACCCGAATCCCGGCCTGAAATACCCTCCGGGCAAACCCCTGGCGATGATTCCAGCCTCAATGGCCAGGGTGCCGGATCCACACATGGGATTGACCAGCCTCTTATCAGGTTCCCATCCTGATAGCCTGATCAGGCCCGCGGCCAGGACCTCGTTCAGGGGGGCCTTGTAGGCTTGTGTCCGGTAACCTCGTTTGTGCAGGGATTCTCCTGAACTGTCAAGTGACACATTGCAATGCGTATCTCCCAGGTGTATGTGGATCCGGACATCCGGATCCTTCAGGTCAACCGACGGCCTCTTCCCCATCCTGTCCCTGAACCTGTCAACGATGCCATCTTTTACTTTCTGCGATATATAACCGGAGTGTTTGTACCTGCTGGATACCAGCACCGTTTCAACTGCCAGCGTATTTTCCGGTCCCATAACCCCCTCCCATGCCATGTCCCGGATGCCCTTGTAAATATCTTCTTCGTTTCTTGCCGGAAAGGCCCGAAGAGGCTTGAGAATCCTGAGGGCAGTACGGAGGTGGTAATTGGCCCGGTACATCATTTTCTTATCTCCGGAAAAGGAAACTGCACGGTTATGTGCCCTGACAGAACCTGCACCCAGGCCAGTCAGTTCCTCCGCCAGTAAAGCTTCAAGCCCATACAGGGTGGTGGCTATTAAATCTTTCATGGTTTATGGCTACCATAAGTAAAATGCTTCCCGACAACCCTTTTTGCATTGTCGAACCTTTCTGTTCCGCTTCCCCTGATAACCTCACAGGGCCTTCCCAGGGCTTTAATTTCCTTCAGATAGGATTCATATAGAAAGGCCCGCCGGGGACCCGGATTTTCGCGTATCGGGTCCGGGATCCATTCAATATCGTAATAACACAATAAAAAAAGATCGATCCCTGCATCTGCTAGACACTGATCTATCCAGTCCGGGATAAGCCCATAAACCTCACGGAACCAGACTTTTGTAATGATCAGGTAGGTGTCCAGAAACAAGATGGGCAATTTCACATCCCGGTACTGCCGTAACTGTTCAACCTGCATCCTGGCTATACTCTCGACATCTTCAAAGGTATACGGACGGTTCAGGGAGACTATATACTGCCTGGCATATTCCGGAATAAATACCGTTTCGAAGGAAGCTGCCAGGAATTTGCAGATCTCAGTCTTACCAGTAGATTCGGGTCCCGTTACGACTACCTTGAACATATTATACCGGATTTTCAGATAAACTTTTCTTCCATTGAAAGTACCCTATCACTGCAATAACGGTGTAGATCAGATAAAGCAGAAAGGAAGGGTAAAGACCCTTATAGAAATATAGTCCGGCTGCCACACTGTCAACTACTATCCATACCAGCCAGTGTTCCAATACTTTACGCGCAAGCATCCAGGTGGCTATGATGCTTCCAGCGGTGGTAAATCCATCTCCCCACGGCACATCAGAGTCTGTGAAGTGCTGCAGGATATATACAATCCCCAGCATGATCACAATCCCTGTCATACTCAGGATCATGGCCAGTTGCCGGGGGATCCTGCAAACAGGCAGGGTACTCTTTTGATCCCGGGTTATCCCTCCGCGGGACCAGTAAATCCATCCGTAAATGCTCACTCCCAGATAGTAGACCTGGAGTCCCATGTCAGCATAGAATTTACTGTTAAAAAAAATAAGGATGAACAGCGCTGATGAGATGATCCCGAAAGGCCAGAGCCAGATGATCTGCCTGACACTGAAATACAAATAAACCAGGCTGGTGATAACGCCTGTGACCTCAACATAATTACTGCTGAACCAGCTTATCAATGAATCCAGGTCCAAAAAATTCAGAATATTATTGCTTAGACTGCAACAAGGCCTGGTAAATATCCTGACCTTCAAGCACTTCAATCGCCTTCAATACACTGGGATTGTTGGTATTGTATACCTGGTAAAATTCACTGGTGCTCCAGAGATCCCTGGCGATATAAGATTTGAGTACCAGCCTGATATGTTCCCTGGATACGTTGAAGTCTTCTTCGCTGAAGGCAAGATCCTCTTCAGAAGCATAGGTGGTCAGATCCTCCAGGATCTTGTCGCTGATGGTGAAACCAACGAGGAAAGACTGGAAAGTGGGATATTTTGCATGCAACTCAACACGGTGATCATCAACATACGACAGGGTGAAGAAATTGATAATGCCCCTGTTCAACAACCTGTTGTAATATTCTGAATTATAAGTTGTGTCAAGGGGAACGAAATAATCTGGCATGATCCCTCCTCCCCCATATACCGGACGCCGGGTTACCAGGGTCTGGTACTTGAGTGATTCCGGAAAAACAATGCTGTCTGAATGCAGTAGTTCTCCCGCATTGTACCGGTTGATCAGGTCTTTCGAATATTCCTCGAATCCATCTTCGTAGGGCTTCTGGATCAGTCGCCCGGTAGGTGTATAGTACCTGGCTATGGTGAGCCTTAGCATGGAACTGTCAAGCAATAGCATCGGATTCTGTACAAGTCCCTTCCCAAAAGACCTCCTGCCCACGATGACACCCCGGTCCCAGTCCTGAACAGCCCCGGCCACGATCTCGCTGGCTGAAGCAGAACCCTGGTCAATAATGATGACCACCCGTCCATCAAGGAAATCACCGCGGGATGAAGAATAGAATTTACGCCTGGGATGGGAATTCCCTTCGGTATATACAATGATTTTCCGGTCATCGAGGAACTGGTCAGCCAGTTTGATGGCCACATCCATATATCCGCCTCCGTTGCCTCCCAGATCCAGGATAAGGTCCTTCATCCCTTGGCCTTTCAGTTCGCCAAGTGCCATTCGGAATTCATCCATGGTGGTATAGGCAAACCTGTTCAGCTTGATGTAGCCCATGTCATCATCGATCATGTAGGATGCATCCAGGCTGTAAATAGGGATCTTATCCCTGGTGATGGTAAAATCCAGTAACTCGCTCACCGATCTCCTGCTGATGGATACACTCACCCTCGTGCCTTTCTTGCCCCTCAGTTTTGCATATACATCCGAGGTTTTTATACCAACCCCTGCCACCGGCTGTCCTTCAATTTTAACAATCCTGTCCCCGGCCCTGATACCGACCTTCTCTGATGGACCGTTAGGGATGGGATTGATTACAAAAATGGTATCGTTCAGGATATTGAAACTGATGCCTATGCCTTCAAAATTGCCCTGTAAGGGCTCTGACATTGCCTTGACCTCTTCCTTGGTCAGGTAGGTAGAATGCGGATCAAGGTTCTGCAGCATTTCTACGATGGCCTTCTCCACCAGCTCAGATTTGTTGACCGTATCAACATAATACTTATCGATCCAGTTTATTACCTGGCTGAATTTCAATGCTTCATCACTAAATACCTGTCCCATGATCCCTGTCGGAACCATCCATCCGAACAGAAAGGAAAACCAGATAATGCCCAGCCTTTTTTTCATGATATATCCTCCCACACTATGATAAGGATTCAAAGATATAAAAAATGATCAGTCTTTTAATACCTTGAATTGAAAGGTCACCCCGGTTAATTCTGCAAGATCCTTGCCATTTTCGAGGATATGAAGGTCTTCTTCTTCATAATACCAGTCAATCACGGTATCGGTCTGAATATCAGCTATCATCCTCAACTTCTGCAAAATAAAAATCAGCATCCTAACGGAACCGGAATTGTAATAGGTCATTTTGAAGGATACCTTTGGAGCGGGAAAAGAAAACTGGTTCTCAACCTTCCTTATGGCAGCGAGATAGGCATCGAGCCATTCCAGCACAGGCATGTAGAATGCAAACAGGTCTTCCGGGAGGGATATTCCCTCAAATTCGAAAATACCGGCACCGGGATCCAGGAGGATCCTCGGTGTATGGTTTTTCTCAGGAATCTGAAGGATTTCCATAAATCATGGATTTCGCGGTAGAAAGATATAAACAATCCCGGTAAATTTCAATATACCGGGCATACCAATTATCCTGGCTCAATCTCCCTATTCCCACTCAATGGTCGCCGGTGGCTTGGAGCTGATATCATAAACCACCCTGTTGATCCCCCGGACCTTGTTGATGATATCATTGGATACCCTTGCCAGGAAATCGTAGGGCAGTTTTGCCCAGTCAGCCGTCATGCCATCCACCGATGTGACAGCCCGCAGGGCCACGGCCAGTTCATAGGTCCGCTCATCTCCCATCACTCCTACGGATTGAACAGGCAAAAGCACCACGCCCGCCTGCCAGACTTCTTCATAGAGTCCTGTTTCCATGAGTCCGCCTATAAATATATCATCCGCCTCCTGCAGCATCCTCACCTTCTCTTCAGTGATATCTCCCAGGATCCTTACCGCCAGTCCGGGTCCCGGGAAAGGATGCCTGTTCCGGATAATGGGATCCAGTCCCACGCTCTTACCAACCTTCCTTACCTCATCCTTGAACAGCAGCTTCAGGGGTTCAACGATGTCCAGGTTCATCATCTCGGGCAATCCTCCCACATTATGATGGGATTTGATCTTGGCTGAGGGACCGTTCACCGAAACAGACTCTATCACATCCGGGTATATGGTACCCTGTGCCAGCCACTTGACATCCTCAAGTTTGCCTGCCTCTTCCTCGAATACCTCGATGAAATTCCGGCCTATGCTTTTGCGTTTCAGTTCCGGATCTGTGATCCCTTTCAGGTCATCCAGGAATTTTTTACGGGCATCCACCCCGATCACGTTCAACCCAAGTTTTTTATATGTGGCCAGGACCTTCGTGAATTCATCCTTTCGCAGTAAACCGTTATCCACGAAGATACTAATCAGGTGATCACCGATGGCCTTATGCAGCAACATGGCCGCAACCGATGAATCGACACCCCCTGAAAGTCCCAGTACCACCCTGTCGTTTCCCAGTTTTTCACGCAGTTCACTGACCGTTGATTCCACAAAGGAGTCAGGTGTCCACAACTGGCCGCATCCACAAGTGCCGACCAGGAAATTATGCAGGATCTTCCGGCCTTCCGTTGTATGATGCACCTCGGGATGGAACTGGAGCCCGAATGTGCTTTCACCCGTGATCTGGAAGGCACCGACCTCAATATCCCCGGTGCTGGAGATGATCCGGTAATGATCCGGCATCCTTACGATGGTATCCCCGTGGGACATCCAGACCTGAGACCCGCTGCTGACCCCATCCAGCAGGGAGGCTTCGGGATCAACAGAGGCCAAATTGGCCCGGCCGTATTCCCTGCTTGCAGCCGGGGCAACCTCCCCACCATATGCATGAGCCAGGTACTGAGCACCATAACAGATGCCAAGAAGCGGGAGCCTGCCCTTGATGTTGTCAAGGTCGGGTATCGGTGCATCCTTATCCCTCACTGAATACGGGCTGCCTGAAAGGATCACCCCCTTCACTTCCGGTCCCGGGTCAGGCACCTTATTATATGGATGGATCTCGCAATAAACATTCAGCTCCCGCACACGCCGTGCGATCAGCTGCGTATATTGTGAACCGAAATCCAGTATGTAAATTGTTTCCTGCATGTTTTTGAATGGTTAGAAAGGGCAAAGATAATCAATCCACCTCAAAGCGGTCACCGTCATTCACGAGGGTAGTACCAGGGAATATTTCCCTGGCTTCGGTCTCCAGCAGGGAGATGTCTTTATACCTGGAGGAAAAATGGCCGATGAGCAGCCTGCCAACCCCTGCCCCAGCTGCCAGTTCTGCCGCCTGCCGGGCCGTGGAATGAAAGGTCTCATGGGCCAGGGAAGCATCTTCCTGGGCAAATGTAGCTTCGTGGTATAATAAATCAACACCTTCCAGGTGGGGTATGTTCACCTTGTTCGGACGGGTATCTGAACAGTATGCATAACTTCTCGGCGCCGGTGGAGGAAGTGTTAGCAAAGCATTTGGAATGCTGGTTCCGTCCGGCAAGATGAAATCTGCTCCCTGCTTGATCTTCACGATATCCTTTACCGGGATATTATACTCAATGATCTTTTCCTTCAGGATATTTCTTTCCCTCGGTTTCTCCCTGAAAAGAAACCCGCAGGTGGGAATCCGGTGGATCATGGGCAGGCTGAGGACGGTAATGTTTTTATCTTCATGTACCAGGGCTGGTCTCCTGCACTGTATCCTGTGGAAATAAAGTTCAAATCCCAGGTCATTCTGAAAAAATTTCAGATGGTCGAGGACCAATTCCTCCAAACCCTCCGGCCCGAATACATGCAATGGCTCTTCCCTGCCCAGCAGGCTGAAGGACGATAGCAAACCGAAAATGCCAAAGATATGATCCCCGTGCAGGTGGCTGATGAAAATATGGTGGATCTTCCCCAGGCGGATCCTGTATTTGCGAAGCTGCATCTGTGTACCTTCTCCGCAATCAATCAAAAAAAACCGCTCATTCACATTCAGCAATTGAGCGGTGGGAAATCTTTCTGATGTAGGCAGCGCGGAACTGCTACCCAGTATAGTTAAACGGAATGACACAGCCTGAATTTACTCGGCTGCCCTGATCATTTCTTCACCTTCTTGAACTGTATTGGTAATGTTTAATACAGTGTCCAGCTGAGAAATGGTAATCAGCCTTTCAACGGCTTCATTTAATCCCGTCAGTACAAATGTGCCATTGGCATTTTTACAAAGTCGGTTGGCCACAAGAATCGCGCTCAAACCTGAAGAATCACAATAACGCACATGATCCAGGTCCAGTACAATGTTTTTCTCGCCATTTCCTGATACCAGTACGAGTTCTGACTTAAGGGTCGGAGCGATATGTGTGTCCAGTTTTTCCTCCAGCACCTGAATCAATGTGTAATTATCAAGCTTTTCGATCTTGAATTCCATATGCTATTGAATTTTAAAAGTGTGACTATTTATCTTTTGTGGAGTCTTCCTTCGTTTTCTTCTCGTTCTGCTCCATTTCCGATTTCAGCGCGGCCAGTTCGGAAATATCTCCCAGTGTTGTCTTTTCGAGTCCGCTCTTCAATTTCCTGGCAGCACGCTTGGTCTCGGTTTCGGCTGTCCGCTTTTTGGTATCCTCTGTTTTACGCTGCTTGTCTTCGAATAAACGGGTATGCGACAGTACGATACGCTTGGCAGACTTGTTGAATTCAATGACCTTGAATTCCAGTTTTTCATCTGCCTTTATCAAGGATGCATCTTCCTTCACCATATGCTTCTGTGCAACAAAACCTTCAACACCATAAGGAAGCGCAACAACCGCTCCTTTGTCAACTATTTCAATGACCGTTCCCTCATGTATTGAACCCTGTTTAAATACCGACTCAAATACATCCCAGGGATTCTCTTCCAATTGCTTATGCCCGAGGCTTAAGCGCCTGTTTTCTTTGTCAATCTCCAGCACGACCACTTCAATCTCTTCCCCGATGGCCGTAAATTCAGCAGGATGCTTGATCTTTTTTGTCCACGAGAGGTCAGAAATATGGATCAATCCATCCACGCCCTCCTCTATTTCAACAAAGACGCCGAAGTTAGTAAAGTTACGAACTTTTGCGTTATGTTTCGTGCCGACAGCATATTTTTCTTCAATTTTTTCCCATGGATCTGCCTTCAATTGTTTCATGCCCAGGGACATCTTACGCTCCTCCCGATCGAGGGTAAGGATCACTGCTTCTACCTCATCACCAACGTTCAGAAATTCCTGTGCACTGCGCAAATGTTGTGACCATGACATCTCAGATACATGGATCAGGCCTTCCACTCCGGCTGCTATTTCGACGAATGCTCCATAATCGGCCATCACAACAACTTTCCCCTTCACTTTGTCTCCGACCGTCAGCTTCTCATCTAGTGAATCCCATGGATGAGGGGTCAGCTGTTTGAGTCCAAGTGCAATCCTTTTCTTGTCATCATCGAAATCGAGGATCACTACATTCAACTTCTGGTCAAGTTGCAGGATCTCTTCAGGATGATTTACGCGTCCCCAGGAAAGGTCAGTGATATGTATCAGTCCGTCGACACCTCCAAGGTCAATGAAGACCCCGTATGAAGTGATATTTTTTACTGTACCTTCAAGTACCTGGCCTTTTTCAAGCTTGGCAATGATCTCTTTCTTCTGCTGTTCCAGCTCAGCCTCGATCAGGGCTTTGTGTGAAACAACGACATTCTTGAATTCATGGTTGATCTTGACCACCTTGAATTCCATTGTCTTGCTGACGTAGGCATCGTAATCACGTATGGGTTTGACATCTATCTGTGAACCGGGCAGGAACGCTTCAATGCCGAAGACATCAACGATCATTCCTCCTTTGGTCCGGCACTTGATATATCCTTTGATGATCTCATCCTGCTCCAGCGCGGTATTGACCCTGTCCCATGAACGCATGGCACGGGCTTTCTTGTGAGAAAGGACGAGCTGTCCTTTTTTATCTTCCTGGCTTTCGACATACACCTCGACGGTATCACCGACTTTCAGTTCAGGATTATACCTGAATTCGTTAAGGCTGACAACCCCTTCTGATTTAAAGCCTATGTTGATAACGACTTCCCGCTTGTTCATTGAAATTACGGTCCCGTCAACCACTTCAGCTTCGGCGATCGTCGAGAGGGTCTCATCGTACATGTTCTCGAACTTGCTCCTCTCGGCATCCCTGTCCACATCATCGGATTTGCCGAAACTATCCCAGTCAAATTCACCTGCACTGTCCCCCAGGCTTACAGGAGCCGGGGCTGGAGCCTCGTCGGCTTCCAATGCCGGTGTATCTTCGGCAATGGTTCCGGATGTTTTCTCCGTCTCAGCCTCTGTTGATTCAGCATCGGCTGGTTCAGGTATTTCCTGAACTTTCTCAGGCGTTTCGGCTTCTGCCATGGCAGGTTCAGCATCTTCCTTTTCGGCTTTTGCATCCCCGGCTTTAACCTCAGTTTTAGTGGCCTTGCTTGTTTCTTTGGTTTTTGCCTTCGTAGAATCCTCTCCGGATTTTTTTTCACTCTCTGCAGCTTTGGGTTTCGCCGTGGATTTTTTGGCGCTGGCTGCTGATGTTGTTCCAGCCTTGGCAGTGCTGGTTTTAGCATCTTTGGACTGGTCAGTTTTATTTGCTGATTCTGCTACTTTTTCTTCCTGTTTTTCAACTTTTCCCTTTGTCACATTTTCCGGGGTTTTTTCGCTTGCCCCATCCATGCTTTTTGTTTCTTCACTCATTTAACAAAATAATTAATAATTAGTAAGTTAGACAATATGTATAGTAAATTGAGGTGCAAAAATAAGACTTTATTCTTAATTGCACCAGCATTCCGGCAAAATTTGCCGATTATTTTAGGGATTGCTTTTCATATTCCTGATATTATTCATTGTTGAAAATTAGAGAAAAGGTATATCTTTAAGACCAAAACAAGTATGAAAATCACTGTAGTGGGAACCGGATATGTTGGACTCGTCACCGGAACGTGTTTTGCTGAAACGGGACTTGATGTCGTATGTGTTGATATCGACGCAGATAAAATCAATCATCTTAACAAAGGGGAGGTCCCTATCTTTGAACCCGGACTTGACAGGCTGATAGCGAGGAACCTGGAATCAAAAAGATTGCACTTTTCGACAGATTACCAGCAAGCCCTGGCTGAAACAGATGCTGTTTTTATTGCCGTCGGCACTCCCCCCGGAGAAGATGGCACTGCAGATCTCAAATATGTTCTTGAGGTAGCCCGGCAGATAGGCAAGCTGATCACTGAATATATCGTGATTGTAACAAAGAGTACCGTGCCTGTGGGAACGGCGGAAAAAGTCAGGGCTGCGGTACAGGAGGTTTTGGACCAGCGGAAGGTAAATATCCCGTTTGATGTTGCCTCAAATCCTGAATTCCTGAAAGAAGGGAACGCCATTGATGACTTCCTCAAACCTGACAGGATTGTTATCGGGACTGATTCACCGCGTGCCGAGAAGATCATGAAACGGATGTACAATCCTTTTCTCCTGAACGGGCATCCCCTTATCTTCATGGATATCCCGTCGGCTGAAATGACCAAATACGCCGCCAATGCCATGCTGGCTACCAAGATCAGTTTCATCAATGATATCGCCAATCTCTGTGAACGGACAGGGGCTGATGTCAACATGGTCAGAAGGGGTATCGGAAGCGACAGCCGTATCGGCAATAAATTCATCTATGCCGGCGTAGGGTATGGCGGCTCATGCTTCCCCAAAGACGTTAAGGCATTGATTAATACGGGACTTGAATACGGGTATCCCATGCGGATCCTGCAGTCGGTTGATGAGGTGAACGAGTACCAGAAAACCATACTCGTTGGGAAAATAAATTCATATTTCAAGTCGGTCAAGGGCAGGACCCTGGCGGTATGGGGACTCTCATTCAAGCCCAATACCAATGATACCCGCGAAGCACCTGCTTTGGTGGTTATCTCTGAATTACTGAAGGCCGGCTGCCACATCAAGGCTTTTGACCCGGTAGCCATGGATGAATTTAAAACGATTATGGGAGACAGGATCGAATATACCAAAGACCGGTATGAGGCCCTGATTGATGCAGAGGGACTGGTACTGATCACTGAGTGGTCAGAATTCAGGATCTTGAATTACCCCCTGCTGAAGAAACTGATGAAGGAACATGTAGTGTTTGACGGCCGGAATATTTATGATCCTGCTGAAATGAAAGAAAACGGCATTACCTATTACGGGATAGGCCGGAACGTAGACTAAATTGCCTGCCATGAAAAGAATTCTCGTAACCGGCGGGGCCGGCTTTATCGGCTCCCATCTCTGTGAGCGCCTCCTTGACATGGGATATGAAGTGACCTGCCTGGATAATTTCTTCACGGGGACAAGAAAGAATATCATCCACCTGATCGACAACCCTTATTTTGAACTCGTCCGGCATGATATCATCATGCCCTATTTCATGGAGGTGGATGAGATCTATAATCTTGCCTGTCCAGCATCACCGGTACATTACCAGTTTAACGCCATCAAGACCATCAAGACATCGGTAATGGGCACCATTAATATGCTGGGCCTTGCCAAAAGGGTAAAAGCCAAGATCCTTCAGGCTTCCACCAGTGAAGTGTATGGTGACCCGCATGTTCATCCACAAACTGAAGCATACTGGGGACATGTGAACCCGATCGGGATCCGTTCCTGCTATGACGAGGGCAAACGGTGTGCCGAGACCCTTTGTATGGATTACCTGAGACAGAATAAGGTCAAGGTAAAGATTGTCAGGATCTTTAATACTTATGGACCCAGGATGCATCCCAGTGATGGGCGGGTAATATCCAATTTTATTGTCCAGGCCCTGAAGGGCAGGGACCTGACTGTGTACGGTGATGGCTCTCAGTCCCGCAGCTTTCAGTATATTGATGACCTGCTGGAGGGACTGGTCCGCATGATGGAAACCAAGGACGATGTCACCGGTCCGGTGAACATGGGGAATCCCAGGGAATTTACGATCAAACAGCTCGCAGAGCTGGTGATCAGATTGACCAACAGCAAATCCAGGATCACCTATGCGCCGCTGCCACAGGATGATCCCATCCAGCGGCAACCCGACATATCCCTGGCCAACAGGCTGCTGGACGACTGGAAACCAAAGATAAAGCTGGAGGAAGGCTTGCTGAAAACAATTGATTATTTTAAAGAAAGCATTTAAAATGAAAGGAATTATTCTTGCAGGCGGTGCAGGAACACGGCTGTATCCACTGACCAAAAGCATTTCAAAACAGATCATCCCGGTCTATGATAAACCCATGATATACTACCCCCTGTCTGTGCTTATGCTGGCCGGGATACGCGAAATCCTGATCATATCCACACCGGAAGATCTACACCTGTATGAAGACCTGCTGGGGGACGGGCAGCAATTGGGACTGAACCTCAATTATGAGATACAGCCTTCCCCGGACGGACTGGCACAGGCATTTATCATTGGTGAGAAATTCATAGGCAGTGATCCTGTATGCATGATCCTGGGAGACAATATTTTTTATGGACACGGATTTGGCAAGGTGCTGCTCGATACCTCCAAATTGAAAGACGGGGCTGTGGTATTCGGTTATTATGTTACCGACCCCGAGAGATACGGGGTGGTGCAGTTTGACGCTGAAGGGAAAGCCCTGACCATTGAGGAAAAACCCAGACAGCCCAAAAGTAATTATGCTGTGACCGGACTTTATTTCTACAGCAATGATGTCATTGACAAGGCCAAATCATTAAAGCCATCGGCACGTGGAGAGCTGGAAATAACAGATCTGAACCGGCTCTATCTGGAGGAAAAAAGGCTGAAGGTCAGGATCATGGGAAGGGGGATGGCATGGCTCGACACAGGCACCCATGAAAGCCTCCTGCAGGCGTCCAATTATATCTATACCATAGAAGAGAGGCAGGGGCTGAAAGTTTCGTGTATTGAGGAGATCGCCTTCAAACGCGGTTACATTGACAGGAAACAACTGGTCCGGCTGGCTGAGCCCCTGCTTAAGAACCAGTACGGACAGTATCTGATGAATATTGCTGAAGAGAAGATCTTCACTTTTACCATTGAATGATCATATGGAAATCAGGGAAACAGGAATTGAGGGATTGTTGGTGATTAAACCGAAAATATTCGAGGATGCCCGGGGTTACTTTTTTGAAAGTTTCAACGAGTCTGACCTGGAGAAGGCCGGACATCCGTTCCATTTCATCCAGGATAATCAATCCAAATCTGTTTATGGTGTGGTCCGCGGACTCCATTACCAGCTCGAACCCAGGGCACAGACCAAGTTTGTCAGGGTCCTCGAGGGCAGCATCTGGGATGTAGCCGTAGACCTGCGTGAAAATTCCCCAACATTCCTGCAATGGAAAGGGGTTGAGCTTTCGGCAGAGAACAAGCTGCAAATGCTTATACCCAAAGGTTTTG
>Ga0111175_1089_pt1 | contig 46478 bp, 35 predicted proteins | sample DeeMarSWOR324_28_FD_80228 | JGI IMG/M metagenome (GOLD analysis project Ga0111175, IMG submission 80228) | Bacteroides sp. SM23_62
GTTGCATATAAATTTTCATAAATCCATTGATAAAGTTGTCCCATTTTTTCCAGTTCATGAGGTAAATCAGCAGCTTTTAAATGATAAATATATTGTCCAGAGGTTTTATTGATATAAGCTTGAAATTTTTCGGCAAAACGTTGTTTATCTTCATCCGATAAGACACGATGAATCCGAATAACCATTTCAATTAATAATTGTAACCGACTGTAATTTCGAATATTAGAAGCCGCCATAAATGAGTCAGTTCGTTGAATATTGGTCTTTAATTTGAGGGCTTTTAATTGATCTTCGGTGAGCTGATCAAATACTTGCTCTAATAGATTTTCACCAGTTTGGTTGAAATGATCGCTGAGGCGGTTTTGAAAATTAAACAGGCTGGCGGAACAAAAGGGAATATCATCGAGAGCATCTAATCCCAGAGCGAATTTGGTCAGAATATTGAATTTAATGGCTTCAAATAATTGCTCGTAAGTCCAATTATTGCGTTGCATGAGAATGATGGAGGAGAGCATGGCATTAATCGGCGCATTGGGACGACTCTTTTTGTCCGAATACAATTTCGCAAATATATCTTCAGCAATATTGCAGAAAATGAGATTGTAAAAACAATATTGGCTGGATTGTTTAGCATCTTTCTGCAAAGCCTGGGGAAGCGAATTAAATAATCCAAATAGATTTTTCTGAACATGATTGCTGTTTTTCTTAAACATTTCAAAACCACCTATATTATCCAATGGCTTATCGAGATTTGTTTACTGAATATAATAATTTATTTTAACTTATGCAAGCAAAATACCTTTTTAGAGTGAACTCATTTAGAATTTCATGCTGATTCCATCGCTCCAAGCGATGGAATCAGTTTATCAACGATTTGACACTGAAAAATTAAACCTAATTGAGTATATTCTCAGTCCAGGAGGCGATGTGTGAAAGGATTGAGATACATCGATATCATAGCGCAGCAAGCTGCAAATTCCAAGTTCCAAATGGCCAAATTCCAAATAAGTTTTAATTACCAAATTTCAATGACTAAAACTTCTTGCAAAAAAATGCAAGATTAGATTGGTAATAGAATAATAAGATCGAAATGAGATGAAGAGTTGATGAAAATTCTTGCCTGGAACATAATCCCAAATTTTGCAATAACCACAAAGGCACTAAGACACAAAGTTTTAGTTTTTTTAGGGATAAAGGATGAAATTTTATATTACTGGTTCACTTTTTTTCTCAATCTTTAACTTTGTGATTCTTCGTGTTCTTTGAGCCTTTGTGGTTCAGATATTATTTTTAACTGCACTATTTGGGATAATAGAATTTAAATCACTCCTAAAAATTATTCAATTTGCCCTGGAATCCAGCTAAGGCTTGGACAGGTTACTGTAAACAAATATCAAATTATCTAATCGGAGGATTGTGATGAAATCACTGTTTAAAATCGTTTCTCTGTCAATCGTTATTTTCTATTTGGGATGTGCACCTGGAGTTGACCAAAATCTTAAAAAAGATTTTCCTGAATCGTTTTCCATCATTGTCCAAAACGACACTGATGTAATGCGGAACGATGAAGCTGTATTTCTGGAAATTGAAAAGCTCAAAACAGAAGCACCAGATTTCAATCCCACTGCGTTTGTTGTTTTCAGCAATGGAATGGAGCTTGCCAGCCAGGCTAACGACTTGAATGCAGATGGCAATCCGGATCAAATCGTTGCTGTTACAGATTTTAAGCCAAAAGAGAAGAAAAGGCTCAGTTTAAGATATAAAACATCAGGGATCAAATCACGAGACTATGCGAAGCGAACCCAGGCAGAGCTTTCAATTAAAACTGGCGGTAAATTTGTCGATCGGAAATATGAAGGCGGAACATTTCAGAACGTGCAATTCCTGCGAGTCCCGTTCGAACACACCGATCATTCGGAATTTATTCGCTACGAAGGACCTGGCTGGGAATCGGATAAAGTTGGTTATCGCTTTTACCTGGATTGGCGTAATGCGATTGACATTTTTGGCAAGAAGATACCCGGTATGACGCTGCAAAATGTGGGACAGGATGGATTTGATTCGTACCATGAAATGTCTGACTGGGGCATGGATATTTTAAAAGTTGGCGAGTCACTGGGAATTGGTTCCGTTGCTATATGGCATGATGACAAAGCCAGCCGCGTTAGTCAAACCGATAGCGTGACCTGCGAAATCGTACAAAACGGGGCTGTCCAATCCCTGATTCGGACAATATATTTTGGTTGGAAAGTTGGGAGTGGTCGCTACCAATTAACCTCAGAATTGTCCATAATAGCAGGCAGCCGCATAACCAGGCATTCACTTCAAATTGAAGGTAATCCCGATAATTTATGTACCGGGCTTGTCAAGTTACCTGAAGCAGCTTTAATTCAGCCCCCGGAAGGACAAAATGACTGGACTTATCTAGCAACCTATGGCAAACAGAGTCTGGCAGACGATTCCCTGGGAATGGCGATCATGTTCAATCGAAACTATTTGATTGAAATCACTGAGGATGAATTGAGCCATGTAGTTGTGTTAGAGCCAGATAATGGCAGTTTAACTTATTATTTCCTGGCAGCATGGGAACAGGAGCCAGATGGGATTAAGACCAAAGAAGAGTTTATTGAATATTTGAAAGAGATGGTGCAAAGATTAAATCATCCTCTTATGGTACAATATTAAGATTAATAGTTATTGCGTCAACATACCAAAACTCAAATAATAAATAACAAATAAATTACAATGTTTAAGATTCAAGTTCCAAAACGAACTGGCTTTTGGTCATTGAATTTTGGAATTTGATTATTATTAGTAATCTGGCGGTCGTCATTTGTTTTTTTGAAAATATGACTAAACAAAATAGATGGAGAAATAAAATGGAAGTACGATATGTAGCAGACCCAGTTCGTTTTCAACGGATGACCACAAACGAGATCAGGGAATCATTTTTGGTTGACAGGTTATTTGCACCAGGCGAAATATACTTACTTTATTCAGAACTAGATCGAGGTATTATTGGTTCAGCCGTTCCTGGAAAGGGGCAATTAATTCTGGCAGCATCGAAAGAACTGGCAGTGGACCATTTCTGCGAACGCCGGGAAATCGGTGTTCTCAATATCGGTGGTAAGGGTCAAATTTCTGTGGATGGGAATATCTTCCACATGGAAAACAGGGACGGTCTATATATTGGTAAAGGCTCAACAGAAATCGTTTTCAGTAGTGAAAATTTAAAAGAGCCCGCCGCGTTCTATCTGTTGAGTTTTCCTGCCCATCAAACTTATCCGACGAAACAGGCACAATTAGCAGATGCTGAAGCAGTTCATTTAGGTTCAGCAGAAGCGTCTAACAAGCGAACGATTTATAAATACATTCATCCCAGGGGAATTCAGAGCTGTCAGGTGGTTATGGGATTTACGGTATTGGAAACTGGTAGCGTTTGGAATACTATGCCGCCGCATACCCACGAAAGAAGGATGGAGGTTTACCTGTATTTTGACATGGATAAAGATACCCGCGTCTTTCACCTGATGGGCACTGCGGATGAGACAAGGCATATTGTCGTGGCGAATCGGCAGGCAGTGATTTCACCCAGTTGGTCGATTCATTCTGGTGTGGGAACTGGAGCTTATACATTCTGCTGGGGCATGGGTGGTGAGAACCAGACGTTTGAAGATATGGATGGGATTGAAATTGGGCAAATAAAATGAATTTGGGTGATTTCGGTAGTCAGGCGGTTTTATATTAGTTAGAGTGGTTTTTGAAAGTTATGTGGATTTGTAGCGCTGCTAAGTGAGCCTGTCATTTTGCTTACAATATCTGTATAGTAAGCAATGATATGTTTAGTTTTCTAGTGTAATATTTTTACTAATAATTGAAGCAGCGAGAAATTTATGAATCAAATATCAGTTGGTCCTACAACCGAAACTGATCGGATACAATCCATAGATGTCTTGCGTGGCTTTGCTGTTTTAGGAATATTAGCTATGAATATCCGGGGATTTTCAAGTCCCTGGATCACTTATTTAAATCCCGCTTCGTATGGTGATTTAAAAGGTGTCAATTTTTTAGTCTGGTTATTTACAGATATTTTTGCAAACATGAAATTTTTGAACATTTTTTCCATGCTATACGGTGCAGGTATTCTTTTATTGACGGAACGTCTTGAAAAACGCCATCAATGTCCTATGAAATATCATTATGTTAGAAGCGCTATTTTATTATTATTTGGTATCATGCATTACATTTTAATTTGGGATGGCGATATTCTACATCAATATTCATTATGTGCTTTTATAGTTTATTTTTTTAGAAAACTTTCAATACGCCATTTATTTCTAATTGGGATATTTGTTTTCTCCATTCAGTCTATTCTCAGGATTTATCATTATTTCATTGTCAGTGATTTTCCTTTAGATGTATATCAACAGTGGTTAGATTATAATTGGTTTTCAACAAATGAGACAATTGACGAAATATTGAATGTTTTTAAAGGTAATATAATTGGGCAAATAACATATAGATTTCAGGATTCACTTTTTTATTTTATCCATCATACTTTAAGTAAGGGAATCATTTTTCAACCTTTGGCAATGATGTTAATTGGAATGGCCCTATATAAGTATTCAGTATTTAATGCAAACCGTTCAACAATATTTTATAAAAGATTAATTATTTTTTCATTCATAATTGGCATGCCTTTTGTAGCTTACAGTGCGTATCTTATGGTTAGTTCAAATTTTGATGCATTAATTGGATTTTTTATAGCATTTCAATTTAATCTTTGGGGTGCCCCTTTTATCAGTCTAATTTATATAAGTTTTATCATGCTATTATGTAAAACTAGAAATTACATATTAATAAAAAAAGGTTTAGCTTATGTTGGTCGGATGGCACTGACAAATTATATCTTACAATCCATTATTTGTACATGGATATTTTTTGGTCATGGTTTGGGATTGTTTGGAACCATAGAACGTTCGGCTCAAGTATTAATTGTTGTTTTAGTTTGGGCTATACAGTTGTTGCTATCATATATTTGGCTTGATCATTTTCGGTTTGGCCCATTAGAGTGGATTTGGCGATCATTAACTTATTGGAAACTACAACCTATACTAAAATAATAAACAGCGTAACAATGTAATTAATTTGATCTGAAGGGCTTGGTTTGAAATCTAATTTTTTGAGTCTCGTATCATGTTCATTTTAAGTCTAAATGTCAGGTACGCCGCACTTCGGGCAACTGATTACTAGTGGTTATGCCCCGTATCTATTTAGTGTCTGTCTGGGAAATAAGTTTGTGTCATTTCGACCGAAGGGAGAAATCTGTAAGTCCAATATTTTAGTAAAAATCAGCTTCCTCACTTCGTTCGGAATGACAGCTTTTAGGAATAATTGATACTTTGTAGACAGACACTATTTAATAAAACTTAAAGTATTTGAATATTGGAGGTTATGATGACAAATTATAAAGAGCTTTCTTCCAAAATACATGTATTCCTTAGTCATAGTTGGGGGGAACGAAGGAAACAACATGAATTTGCTAAAAAGATATGCGAAATTTTAAAACAGCAAGACGATTTAAAACCAATTTTGGATGACGAATATTTTACTCCTGGAACCTCATGGAAAAACATCTACGAGAATATTGTTGAATGTGGAAAAGCAGTTGTAATCTTTATGTTTTCAAAAGAGTTTTTACTCAGTCCTAATTGTCAGTTTGAGCTTAATTTTGCTAGAAATGCTTTTCTAACCAAGGGTGTGCCTCTCATTGCAGTAAAGATAGAAAATGTGAATATTCCAGAAATGATGAAAGATGATATCTTTGTGGATATGACAAGATGCTACGAATTATTCATAGAGAATGTTGTGGATATTGAGTCAGAGATCAAATCCAAGGTTGATAGCCTTGTAATCGGAATTAGGGACCGTATTAAAGAATATGAAAATAAATTACATATTACTCGTGTTATTCATCCTGATGATCGTCTTTTTCTTGAATCACGTGAACTATTTACACTTTACCCAAGAGACTATCGTGATGATTTTGAATCTGTGCAACAATGGATTGCAGAATGCTCCGATAAATTGCTCGAAGGAAAGTATTTTCAAGAATTATATTATATTGCCTATTATAGAGGAAAGTGTGTGGGGATTCTTTATGCCACTTATTATCGTTCAAGTCAATTTAATGATGGATATGCGTTTATTCTTCCTTTGGTTATCAAAAAAGATTCAGAAATATGTGGTGATCAGATTGTAGCACATGAGCTGCTCTCGCGGCTTAAAAAAGATACAAATACCAAGGATACACATTGTGAGAGGTATCTAGTTGAGTTGCCTTTTATAGAAGAATTAGATAAAGCTGAAGTAGAGATATGTCTTCGGGGTTGGACAAGTCTTGGTGAGGAAGACAATTTGGGTATTTTTACAAATTTAAATTATTTAAGTCCTGATTCTAAGGATTTTATCAAGGAAGCTGTTCGCGGCAGATCTAAAGATTATGAAGCAGAACCCATGTTATTACTTTCAGTCTTCGGTTATCCACACCAAAACATGAACAAGAAAGAAATGAAGCATGAGATCTTAGATTTCCTCTACGGAGTATATCATGCAGAAGGCTATACTAATCCATTTTTTCTTCGCGTTTGGATGGAGTTAATGAATCGACTACAAATGGCAGTTGAGTCAAGTTTGCCTGAGAAGTGCCAGATAAATTATATCGATCCGAAGCAGTTGAAGGAATTCATTAAAGGACTTTAAACAGGGAATTAATTGATATGACATCTGGTAAAGAAGATCAAAAGATTACAATTCTACCAATGAGAAAAAAAGATATCTCGGCTGTTGCTGCAATCATTGCTTCTCATGACAACTTTGACGGTAAATGTTCTGAATATTATTATAGAGAATATTTTACAAGTACAAAACGAGTGAAATCTCAACTCGAACAAAACTTTGTTGCAGTCGATAAAAATACAGGAGCTGTTGTAGGTGTATGCGGTTTTGCTCCAGATAAATATATGACTCCAGGAATTATTTGGCTGACGTGGTTCTATTTAAAAAAAAATTATCGCGGTAAGGGAATTGGTAGACGATTGCTTATTTATACGATAAATATAATACGTAAACTAAAAATAAAAAAGATCTATTTAGATACATCAAGTCATTTAAAATATGCAAGATCGATAAAAGTTTATAAGAAATGTGGTTTTAATATTGAGGGTACCTTTGTCGATTATTATGGTAAAGGTGAAAGCATGATTATTATGAGCCTTGATATGAAAAAGAAATCATAAATTATTAATAATTATTGGGACTAAATATCGCTATTAAAAAATTGTTGTGAAAGGTACGTATTGCTACTCCATCTACCTTAACCAGCATCCTCTTTTTGCGAACGAGATGTGGGGATGCAAAGTTGCTCTCGGGATTAGTTTTTAGATTTGTGCTTGAAGGCCATGATTATGTTTTTAAACAAGGTAAGAATACCTGACTTACAACAAATGATGAATCAGAGAGGGCTTCCAAGAAGCATACTTGAAAATGTATAATATGCCTCAACGAGAAAGGAGAAGAATTTCGTGGGTATTGTGTTGAATTGATTGTTTGGGGTTATACTGTGCATTGGTCAAGTTTTGTTCTATTCCAATTGAAATCATCTCAGTTATAAGGAAATGTACCATGTGGAAGATATTTTAAATATTTCACAACATTTATTACTTAACCTAGAGCTATCAATTGGTTTTACTGTTCTTAAACATGTCGAGCTAGACGATCCCGGGTATAACCTTAAAATTATCCCTATTTGGCCAAAGCTTTCGATAATATATATTTTTTGATTATTCATACTTATTTCTATCTCTCAGTTAATTGATGCAACGAAGGATGATCATTCCCACAGCAGCAGCCTATATAAAGAAATAGAGAATTTGTACGATTGTTGTTTAAGCGCAAAAGTTCAAATATCTCCGAAAAAGATATGGCTCTGGAAATAACACGGGCAATCATTAACGATTATGATATTATAAAATTCAGAGAATTATTTTCCCCCTTAATTTAATCTAATAACTTACTCCCCAATAACTCAAACAAATTTAAGACCCAAGTTACAGGCGGTTAGAATAAAAAAATAAAAAAAAGACAGGCATCTCTCAAATAAATTTCTTATCTTTTGACGAAATCCCGCCTTGCGGGACGAAATGATGGTCAAAACGGCTTATGTATATTGTTAAAAGAATCGCATAAGGAGAAAAAAATGATCGCAAAATACATTCTCGTCTGGTTCGTTCTGGTTATTGTTGCCATTATTAATGGAATTATTCGCAATGAAGTGTACAAGGATTCCCTGGGAGATCTGCATGCCCATCAGTTATCTACACTGACGGCAATTGCTTTATTCGGACTGGTTATCTGGGGTTTCACTCATCTATGGAAAATCACCTCGGCGCAGCAAGCCTGGGCCATCGGATTTATCTGGCTGGGAATGACCATCCTTTTTGAGTTCATCTTTGGGCATTTTGTGATGGGACATCCCTGGAGCAGATTGCTTCATGATTACAATATTTTTCAGGGCAGGGTCTGGATTCTGGTGTTAATCTGGACGACGATTGCGCCCTATGTTTTTTACAAATTGTCTGCTAAATGAATGGGTAATGGGGTAATTTGGGAACCGGGGGATTCGTTAAATTCAGTCTAAAAAAAAGTTTGTTAAAATGGTTATGAATCAGAGAAATAAATGGTTACATCTTCCCCAAAAATATTCCTTGAGCGGCAACTTTATCCTCAGGTTAGCGTAATTGTAGAAAATTAAAAAGGATAATTAAATTGGCAGATAAAACAAGCTATCTTACACCAACCTCTATTTCTGAACGAATTTTATCGCTTGACATCCTTCGCGGCTTCGCCGTGCTCGGCATTCTCATCATGAACATCCAGAGCTTTTCCATGATCGAAGCTGCCTATCTGAATCCTGCTGCTTATGGTGATCTAACTGGAATAAATAAATGGGTTTGGATTTTGAGCCATATCTTTGGTGATCAGAAATTTATGACTATCTTTTCGATACTGTTCGGCGCCGGGATAGTGCTATTCACCAATCGAGCGGAAGCAAAAAGTCGTAGTGCAGCAAGTTTGCATTATCGCCGCACACTGTGGTTATTTATTATCGGAATGATGCACGCTTATTTGTTGTGGCAGGGGGATATTCTCGTCCCGTACGCCCTCTGTGCTTTGTTAGCATTTGTCTTTCGAAAATTTTCGCCCAAAAAATTGCTGATCATCGGTATGATCGTTATTTCGGTTTCTTCAATCCTTTATTTGCTATTTGGCTGGTCTATGCAGTTCTGGCCTACAGAAGTCATTGAAGGAAATAGGGCAGGCTGGATGCCAGGTGCAGAAATTATTGAAAAAGAACTCGCTGCGATGCAGGGCAACTGGTTAGCACAGATGTCCCATCGGATTCCATCTGCTCTTCAGTTCCAAACATTCATATTTTTAATCTGGTCAGGCTGGCGGGCAGGTGGGCTGATGCTGGTCGGAATGGCGTTGTTTAAATGGGGTGTTCTCACTGCCCAGCGATCCAATCGATTTTACATGACCGTCATGATTATTGGCTTTGTGGTTGGGCTACCTGTTGTGAGCTTTGGCGTGGCTCAAAATTTTGCAGCGGATTGGGCAATGGAATTTTCCATGTTTTTCGGCTGGCAATATAATTATTGGGGAAGCCTCTTTGTCTCCCTTGGATACATCAGCCTGGTGATGATGATTTGCAAGGCTGGGTCCTTACAGAAAATCAGTCAACCTTTTGCAGCCGTTGGTCGTATGGCATTCTCCAATTACCTGCTACAAACGCTGATCTGCACGACAATTTTTTACGGTCATGGTTTTCGATTATTTGGCAATGTAGAGCGCTGGCTGCAGGTTTTGATTATGATTGGAATCTGGATCTTTCAATTGATTATCTCGCCAATCTGGTTACGCCATTTTCGATTTGGACCTATGGAATGGCTGTGGCGATCGCTAACGTATTGGAAGGTTCAACCTATGCTGGTTTTAAATTCCAAAATTCAAATAATAAATTCCGAATAAATTTCAATCAACAAACATCAAAATTCAAACATAAGGATAGCTGTTAAAAAATAAGGGTAAATTATGAGTGTCATATCTGATTTAACGGATAAAAGCATTGCTGTGGAAGAAGCTGCCGAAAAAGCAATCAAAGATGAAAATGAACTCTCAACATTGCTTGATGGAATTTTATCGAAAAAGGAAGATATTAGGTTCAACAGTCATGAAGCTTTATTGTATATTTCTGAGAATGATCCAGCAGTGCTTTATCCAAAATGGGACTACCTGGCAGATTTATTAACCAGCGAAAATCATTTTCATCGCTATATAGCTATCAATCTGTTAGCCAATCTTGTCAGGATCGATGGAGAAAATAAGTTTGAAAGAGATATCGACAGGTATTTCAATAATATTGCTGGTAAGAAGACAATGGTCGCAGGTCAGGCAGCGATAAATGCAGGAAAAATCGCCAGGGCAAAACCTAATCTTCAAGCTAAGATAACTGATATTCTTTTGAAAATTGATCAAATTCATCAAGGTAAACAGACAGAGCTTATGAAAGCGGCTGCGATAACTGCTTTCGATGATTATTTTGATGAAGCTGTTGATAAAGATAAGATAATTGATTTTGTGAAAACAAGTTTGGGAAGCGATAGTCCAAAGACGAGGAAGGTGGCAAAGGAATTTTTGGAGAAATGGCAAAAATGACAAAATGATTCGGGACAGGATGATTAAAAAATATGAAATCATTTTGTCCCAAATTATTTTGCCTATTTAGTGCTTGAACGAAAACACAACCTTATGTCATTTCGACCGAAGGGAGAAATCTGTAAGTCCAATATTTGTGTAAAAAACAGATTCCTCACTTCGTTCGGAATTTTAGACAGTAACAAGTTAAAATGAGGAAACCATTTGAATGAAAACATTAATCATCGGCTGAAGAACATCACTCACATTTTCTATACTTAATCTAGCATCAGGATGATTATTCCTGAAAATTTGAAAAATTTCGTCGGCAAAACCGTGTCCGATCGACTTTCTTTTTGTTATCAAATATTAAGTCAACTTATTGTCAACCCTTTTTCTATTTTTTTGTCAACTTGAAAGTTTATTTTATAATATTTTTTGCACAAACTTTGAAATTCCGATACAGCAAGTTAACACCACAATAAATTGTGGTGTTTATTCAATATTTTTTGAGTCAACACCAAGATTTATCATGGTGTTTTGTTGCTTCTCATCGTTTGCGAGATCTAAGAAAAAATCAAGCATTCGTTGGTCTTTTGTTTGGTCTAACCAGAACATCGCCCTCTTCCGAATGCGAGAATCCGGACTGGTTTGAGCAATTCGAGAAAGTATTGGAGTCGCTTTTCTCTCTGGTAGTTGGCTGATCGCAAAAAGAGTGTATTCTTTAATTTTTAGATTTTTTTCATTCATTAAAATTCCATTCAATACTTCGGTCGCGTCTTCACAAGGCAGTTGACTCAGCCAGAAAATTGCTGTCTGTCGAACCTCCTGATTTTTTTCCTTCCTGGCTAAAATTGAAATTATAGCAAACGCATCTCTGGTTTTTAATTGGCTCAGCGCGAATATTGATTTTTTTCTGAGTCGAATATCTTTATGCTTTAAAGCTAAGTAGGTTAATAAGTTAATAGTTTCATGTGAGTTATGTCGACCTAACCAATGGATAGCTTCATTTTTAAGTGATAGTGAATAGTTACCCAGTATAATATGCTTCTGAAACTCTACGACTTGCTTAGAACATTTATGGGCACCAATAGATGCGATCATCTGTTGTTGTAATTTTGAATATGTTGTTTTATGAAATTGATATTTCAACCAATCAAGACTGGTTGATGCAACTCCTTCTCCTAACCAGAAAATAGGTCTGATTTCTTTGAAAAAAGGTTGATCCATTCTTTGCAAGAAAATATGATAAAGACAGGGATTTCCTGATTCCAGTGAATAGTCTAAGATTATTGCTAATTTAAAATAATCAGGTCTATTTTTGTCTTCCAATTGAGGCTTTATTTGATTAATTGATGCTACCTTGCGCTGTATTTCTTGTTCTTTTGTTCTGTTATCATTGGGACATATTTTTTCAAAAATTATTTGTTCGAGCGTTAAATTAGTATTGCCAGTTTCTTGCATCCTCTTTATATCTTTCATTGAATAAATACTATCAACCGAATAGATCAGCCATATTTTTTGACCATCATATTTTTTTAAAGCCAGGTCTAAGGCAAAATTTACTCGCGTATTAAAATCAAAGTCCTGGCAAGCAAAAAGCTTATTTATTTCGAGCGCGAATGAAGTTTTAGCAAGAAAGACAATAATAATAATTAATTCCAGTAAAAAGAAAAAATATAAAATAAGTTGGCTTTTAACTTTTATTTTCATTTGATCTAAATTCTCATTTTTAGTATCCAAACAATAAAATTCTTGCCCGCCAGATGGCAGGCAAAAAATGAAATTATTTTTTAACAATTGCTAATTTATTTGTAAAATTATTCAGGTCAGATAGCGCAAAATACTTTGAGCAAATAATAAGGCTCAACATATTTATATTCCTGAATGTTAAGAGGGGAGGATAAGGCAATTAAATCTTTTTGCGCAATTAAGGCGCAAATATATAAATAGGAGTTCTTAAATTAATCTGTAAATAACCAGCATTGAAATTAGAAGTATTAATTAGCTCATGCATATTACGATTTTTTGAGAATACGTCACTGATATATGCAAAATACCAGAAGTATGAAGATTTTATTTATACTTTAAGCACTTTCAGGTATAATAGTAATATGCTGTTCATCCAGATTGTTAATATCAAATTGTCCTAACTCAATTCTTCCAATATTATCACTTAAAAAAGTTTCTGCACCAGATTTAATTTGGAACTGAACGTTTCGATATAACTTTTCGTTGTTGGCATATAAGAATAATGTTGTTTCACTTGTGTCTTGAGACTGAATCGCCCGAACAAATATCTCGTTGTCATCAATTGGTATGCAATCGAGATCATCCATATCTATTTTACAATCTTTTTGAGGTAACAATACGATCTCAGCCTGGTATTGCTTCAATTGTTTATGTTCTTGTGTGTCATTTGGCTGAAGTAAAATACCTGCAATAACTACATTTTCTTTTTCAATATTATCTATCAATTTAAATATTGTACTGGAAACAGGCCTTCTCTTTTCCTGTTCAAGTATTTTATAATATTGATTAAGTTCTGTTGCTAAAGCATAGCATCGGAGACATGAGTTGATATGGTGAGAAACTTTTTTTCGCTCAGAAATAGCAGAAATTTGATTTGAGACATAAGCCTCTATCAGGTGAATTTCAGGACAAGCTTTTTTATCTGTTGCACTCATGATCGATATTTATAAATCGAATTTTTTCTCTAAAATGTAGTATGTACCTGGTCACGATTTAGTCGAGAGATTACAATACTCAAATCCAGGTGATGGATATGGTATCAGTTAGTATTGTCTCTTTTCGGTATTGGTCATACTCATTTAGTTTGAAATAACTTAATTATTTTTACATTGGTATATACAGTCAATCCTCCTTGTTTACGTAAAATTACAATAATTCTTTTAATTTTTTCCTTAATGATTTTTTAGTAATTTTTACTAAATATTCAAAAATTGATCGCTCCTTCTCTCGATATTGGTGTTGGGTTAGTTCTGGAATGTATCTTTTCAAATATCGGAAGTTAGAATCAGTCTCCTTACCCTGAGTTAATTCATTGACAAAATCTACAATTGCCCGGCAATAAATATCAGCTTTTTCTGGAGTAATTTTCTTTTTTCTAAGATATTGTTGATTAATTTTTTGATGAATAACATTGATTATTCGTTGGTTAACCTGTTCAATCTCTTTTGCCTGAAGATCACTGAGTGGGGAGTTTACATCTACATTGTTTGAGAGTTTTTCCCGAACGTGTTGGAAGGTTACATCTCGAATGATCGCTGCAACTATATCAATAGCTAAATAATTTTGGTAGTCAGGAAAACTTGCCACTATTTCTAACATTTTTTTTATCATTGATGCTACAGAGTCGGAGGGATCATATTTTTCGAGGAAGTTTTGATATAATAATTTTTCCGGGATCGCATTTTTAAAACGTTCTGAATCTGCATTTTGAATATTATTTGCCTTATCTACTCCTCCATTATTTTCATTAGATGATAGATTACTGCACTCATTTTCTAATCCATTAGAATCATTATTCTTAAATATAAATTCTCTGCCCATTTCTTTAAAGGATTTTAACTCGTTAGAACTTCTAATGGCTACCTTAATATTCCGGATTATTTTTGCTCCTTCAGGATCACGCTCTCTAAAAATACGGGATAGTTCCTGCTTAGTTTTCTTGACTATGAGTCTACGGAGCATACTAGCCGCTTCCACTTCATTCAGCGTTGTATCAGATTCAATCTTTGGACCGAAATAACGTTGAAGTTGTGTAAACTCGCCATTATCGTTCCTTATAAAAAGACCAGCTATACAATCAATAGCTACATCTTCTAACTCATTCACACCTTCGGATTTTTTAGGTCGAATGTTTCTTCCAATGACTTCTAAGTATTTAAGATAGCTAATAGCTATTTTTTGGGAAATAATTACAAATTCAGTCAGTTCATTGGGAGAATAATTGCTAGCACAGATGTTGCGCACCAATGGGACTAATTTTCCTGATTCCATGCAATCAATTATGTTTTGAGGTTAATATTCTTAAAATCTTAACAGCTTACATCAATTGCAAATATTATACCATATAATATCATTGAGTTATATGATTAAATATCATTATTTCCATTTAATATTATACAGTTAGGATAATTAACTGCTCGATAGACCATTGTTGCTCTGTATATCCATGAAACAAATGTTTCATGGTAACACAATCAAAACAGTTACTCACAATAGCGACTAGTTGAAATCTCAGATCAAGGATGGTGAATTAAATAAGTTATCCGTTTGGTTGAATAAGTGATGTTGATTATATTTGAGTGATGATTTAATTTGATTTTAACTGAAGATGATTATACATATTTCAAAAAAAAAGGCTGAACATAATTTCTATTCAGCCTAACATAACAAAGCTAAAACACAATTTACTTTATCATAGGAAGTCCATATTTTTTAGCTTTACGATAAATTGTAGCGCGTCCAATACCTAATTTCTTAGCTGTTTTAGAGATATTTCCTTCGTTCTCCAATAGTGCCTGTCTGAGGGCTTCTTCCTCTAATTTTTCGATCCAGCTTGAAAGTGTATTATCGGACTCATATAATTTTTTCTCACCCAATGAACGAACCGCTGCTGGTAACTCTTTTGCGCCAATCTCTACATCGCTTGCCAGAACAACGGCTCTTTCAATCGCGTTCTCTAATTCACGAACATTTCCAGGCCAATTATACGCCATTAATAATTCTAGTGCCTCGGGCGAAATTCCTTCAATTTCTTTGCCCTCCTGATCATTATATTTGTTAAGAAAGTGAGCTGCTAATAATGGAATATCTTCTTTCCTATCTCGAAGAGGCGGCAATTTGATCGGAAAGACAGAGATTCGATAGTATAAATCCTCTCGAAACTCCCCTTTTTTCATAGCAGCTTCTAAATCTTTATTTGTCGCGGAAATTATACGAACGTCAACCTTAATCAGGTCTGCACCACCGACACGTTCAAATTCACGTTCCTGTAGCACACGGAGTACTTTTGCTTGCGTGGTTGGAGACATGAGACCAACTTCATCAAGAAAAATAGTGCCGTTATTAGCTTGCTCAAATTTTCCGACCCGCCTACCAACAGCTCCGGTAAACGCACCTTTCTCATGACCAAATAATTCACTCTCTAAAAGTGATTCAGGTAAGGCGGTGCAGTTTACCGCGACGAAAGGTTTGTTTGCTCTTGTTTTGCTATGATAATGAATTGCTCTGGCAATCAGTTCTTTGCCTGTACCGCTTTCTCCCTGAATCAGGACGGTGACATTACTATTGACAACTGTTTCAACGGATTTGAATACCTCCTGCATAATACCGCTTTGCCCGATGATGTTCGTAAAGGTGTACTTCTGCTTTAATTCATTTTTGAGTTCATCCACTTCACGTTTCAAAGAGCTCGTCATCAACGCATTTTTGACCGTAATTGGAAGTCTTTCTCGTTTTAAGGGCTTCTCAATAAAATCATAAGCACCGAGTTTCATTGATCTGACAGCTCTTTCAATTGTACCGTGGGCGGACATCATCACGACTGGAATACGGGAGTCATACTCCTTTACTCTTTTTAAGGTCTCAATACCATCGATTCCTGGCATCTGTATGTCCATAAGGATTAAATCTGGAATCTGTTCTCGAATATATTTCAGGCATGCTTCGCCGCTGATTAAGGTATTTATTTCATAATATTTTTCCAGGTTTAGTATACTCTTTACTAATGTACATATACTCTTGTCATCATCTACAACCAGTATATTATAAATTCTTCCTATTGATTCTGCCACTTTACTCTCCTGTATATATTTTTACTCCGGTTACTGTCTATAATAACAAAATTTATTTAAATATTCAAGCTTTTTTTGTAAATTCTATAAATAGTATTTTCGGAATCATTAAGCTGATAAATTATTTAATTATCACCTTATTAAATTATATTGTCGCCTGATGTTTAGAACTATTTGACAATACAGAACTTAAAGAGTTTTTTAGAATATGTTCATAATTACCAATTTGAATTTCAATAGCCAAATAATATATTTTTGATAAATTTGGGACCGGTTCAATTATCCTAACATAATCTTTTTCAGTTGTTAAAACTAACTCAGCATCCGTATTTTGAGCTTCAGCGGTTATTTTTATTATATCTATAGTCTTATAATTATAATGATCTGAAAATTTCAAATGGTGGACAACCTGCACACCTAAATTTGTAACTGTTTTTTCGAACGATGCTGGATTTGCAATTCCTGAAAAAAGAAAAACTCGTTTATGATCTAAATATGATAGATGAAACCGATTGCCTGTACTAGCCTGAATAATCTCAATTGCTCGATGTTCACTTGTTACATAGGGATTGGAAGAAAAGTTACGAACCTGTTTAGTTAGTTTGTTGATGTTTTTTGATTGATCGATCCGGGTGAACCAGATTAAATCAGCACGTCTCAGGCTGCTGACTGGTTCACGAAGAAATCCTGTTGGTACTAAAAAACCGCGACCAAAACCAACACTTGCATCAACCAATACGATATCGAAATCACGATGTAGTCTTCGATGCTGGTAACCATCATCTAACAAAATCACATCGGGCTTAAATTTTTTCTGGATCAGCAACGCACCTTTATATCTATCCGCTTCTACAACAATAGGTATATTTTTAAGTTGGCGAGCTAATAGATGTGGCTCGTCTCCAGCACGATGCAAACCAGCTAAAATCTGCTTTCCATCGGAGACTATAACAATACCTTTACTCTTTCTTCGATAGCCACGACTCAAAATCGCTACTTTGAAACCCATCTCTTTCAGGTAAACTGCCAGAAATTTAATAACAGGTGTCTTTCCCGTTCCACCAACAGAAATATTGCCGACACTTATGACTTTGCAGTTGATAACTTTCAACGAACGAAATATTTTCTTATCATAAAGTAGATTTCGAACACAAATAATTATTTTATAAATTAATGAAAATGGGTATGACACAAATTGATAAAATTTATTATTGAAAATATTCATCAGCTTTCTTTTCTAATTGGATCATTTCCTCCTCAAATTTTTTTCGTAATTGCTCCAGTTGTTCTTGAGAAAGCTTTTTCGGTATTTTGATTGGATTGCCATACATTACGACACTTTTTGAGCAAGGCAGCGGAACAACAAATTTATCCCAACTATTGAATTGGATTTTTCTTTTTGCAGCAAAGCTTACAGGTAGAAGATGGGCACCTGCTTGCTGCGCGATATAAAGTGTTCCTGGTTTTAAAAAATGACGGGGACCCGTCGGTCCATCCGGGATCATTACACCAATCCCCCCCCGATTTAAAACATCGACCATATCATGAAATGCCTTTATCCCCCCTCGTGTACTTGACCCGCGCACCGTTCGATAGCCGAGTTTGTGAATTGCCTGGGCTATCATTTCCCCATCCGCATGCAAACTGACCATGGGGATGATACCTTCATCGCGGTGGACATAAGTTGGAATCAAGATGCGACCGTGCCATAAAACATAAATGAAAGGGACTTTTTTCTCTTTGAGTCGTTCGGGGTGATGTCGTCCCAAAATTTTGATCACGCTCAATTTTCCGATTAAAATAATTAATAGCCAACCAAGCCTTGTCCCCAGGAAAAATAATATTTTTTTCTTTTTTTTTCTATCCATAAGAATAAATTTGGTTTATGATATTGGTTTGGAGTTCATAAGTTCAATAGCCATTTTTGCAGTTCGAAACGAAGCTCCGGGTTTGCCCAAATTTTCCTTGATTTTATTCAACTCGGTAATCATATTAATTCTTCGATCGTTATTGAAAAGCAACGGTTCCATTTCTGACATCAACTGATTGCAACGGAACTGATTTTGAATAAATTCCGGTACAATTTTATGTTGTGCAATTACATTGACCAGACCAATTGAATCAATTTTAATCAATTGTTTCCCGATTAAATAAGAGAGCCGATCGACTTTATAAACAATAATTAATGGCGTTGTAAACAGGGCAGATTCGAGTGTTGCTGTACCAGATGCAACAATTAAAAGATCGCTATGGTTCATAATCTCATAAGTGCAATTCTCTATCAGCTTAACCTGGTTATTGTTTTGTACTATTTGCTGATATATATTGTCCGCTACTGAATCGGCTTTGCTGATAATCGTTTGAATTTCTGGATGTTTTACTCTTAACTGACGTACGGTTTTAAGTAATTCTGGCAGTAATCGTTTTACTTCTAATGGGCGACTACCAGGTAAAAGTCCGACAACTTTTTGATCATTATTCAGCCCATGATTCTGAAAAAACTCACTTCTGTTCATTTTTGAAGTAATCATTTCCAGAAGAGGATGCCCCACAAAATCGGCATCAATTCCAGCCTCACGAAAAATTTTTTGTTCAAAGGGAATGATCACCGCCATTTTATCAACCAATCGCACTATTTTCTGGATTCGATTTGAGCCCCACGCCCAAACCTGGGGTGCAATATAATAAAGAACTTTAATACCTCTTTTTTTAGCTGCCCGGGCAAGTTTCAGATTCATGCCAGGGTAGTCAATTAAAATCAGAAGCTGGGGCTGAATTTTCTCCATTGCTGATACAATATCACTATAGACTTTTTTAAAAAATGAGAATCGTTTCAAAACATCCCAGAAGCCAAGTACACTCATCTCATTGATATGATAAAATAGGTGAATCCCTTGTTGTTGCATTCTATCGCCGCCAATACCATATATTTCAAGATCAGGTTGCAGTTTAAGCAATTCGTGAACCAGTCCTGAACCATGTAGATCACCTGAAGCTTCCCCAGCACTAATCATAATTTTATTATTCATCGATTGTTTTTTTACCTCGTAATAAAATTATTGCTCAAGCAAATTTTTAACTTGTGATTTTATCATATCAGTTATTTCGATTGCGACTCTTAGTGCTTCGCGCCCCTCTTCTCCACTAACTGCTGGTCGCTTGCCGGTTTTGATAGCATCGAGGAAAGATTCCAATTCCATTTTTAGTGCATTTGTTTCTTCGATTTGTCGTCTTTCATAAGTTATTTTTTTTGATTTGCCATATTGATCAAATTCTCCGAATTCAATAGGAATTTGATTGGGTCGAATTTTAACATCAACTGAATCGACTAATTGGTATATTTCTGAAAATTTTTGTAAAAAGTCTATTCCAATATAAGCATTGCGCTGGAACAACCGCATCTTACGCATCTTTTTCTGAGAAATTCGACTCGCTGTTATATTTGCCACAGATCCATTTGCAAAATCCAGTCTGGCATTTGCAATATCAACTTCATCAGTAACAACAGCCACCCCGCTGGCATTAATTTTTGTTACATGAGATTTAACGAGATGAAGAATGATGTCAATATCATGTATCATCAAATCAAGAACCACAGCAACGTCTGTGCCTCGTGGATTAAACGATGCCAGGCGATGACTTTCGATGAACATCGGAGCAAGATCGAGATCATTTAAAGCAACAATAGCTGGATTGAATCTTTCAATATGTCCCACCTGTAATATGCGATTATTTAACCTGGAGACCTGGATGAGTTTATCGGCTTCTTCTAATGTAGTTGTGATAGGTTTTTCAACTAAACAGTGAATTCCTCGCTCAAGACACGTCTGTGCAATGTTAAAGTGATTTGTAGTCGATACGACGATACTGGCAGCCTCTATTTGATCTAACAGTTGTTCTAATTTGTCATAAGTTTTGACTTGAAACTCCTGACCAATTTTTTGGGTACGTTCTGAATTGAGATCGTAAATTCCAATGATGTCTGCATCTGAGATTAGTTTATAATTTTGAACGTGAAGTCGACCCAGATGCCCAACACCAATGACACCGATTTTAATTTTTTTCAACAATTTTTCCTCCCTAATTCCGATACAAACCATTTAAGTTAACAAAAATAAAAACAATAATCAATTAATTTTTTTAAAAGCTGTCAGATTTATTTCATGCCAGCCCTCGGCGAAAGGCAGAGGTGAAGAACTATAGATCAGAATATCATTACGGTTTGATGATTTCTTCTGAATTTCGTGAAGATAACCAGCTTCATCTTCATTTTCAAATCTGACCGGATCGAAATGTTGGATGAGCGGGTGAATATATTTAATATCAAAGATAATGAAGCTTCCTAAATCAACTCCAAAAATGATTTTCTTACCTTTGGTATCAACATCCCAAAAATTTACCTGGTCTAAATCTACCTCATATTCACCTGCGCCATCCGATAATTTAATCAAACCAATCAATCCACCGAAACTATCAGGGAATAACATTCTTTCCAATTTTTGAGCTGCGTCCTTGGGCGTTTTCAGAAAGTCAATCTTCTTAATTTGATTATAGTCTGCAACCTTAAGATAAGCAGGATCCATAACAATCAAATAACCTGATTCAGAGTAAATTTTCATTTCGTAACCTCAATTAAAATATTAACCACCAAAAAATTAATCGAGAGAGCTTTGCTAATTTATTATATCATTTTTAACGATTTCCCCGATCTGGGTCTGCTCATTGGGCCAGATTTTCCTGCCGGGGTAAACAATAGTATTTACTCCGGTTTTGACACCATCACCGATAATAGCCCCCAGCTTTTTCATTCTCGTATCAAACAATTTTCCTTTTATCAGGGACAAAACGTTTTTTTCATCATGTCGAACGTTTGCTGTAATAAACCCTGCACCTAAGTTCACACTTTCACCTATAACGGAATCTCCTACAAAACTTAAGTGAGAGATTTTTGTTTGATCCATGATAATTGAATTTTTAATTTCTACATTATGTCCAATGCTACAACTGTTGCCAATAGAAGTACATCCTCTGATATAACTATTGGGACCAATGGTGCAATTGTTTCCGATAATCACCGGTCCTTCAATATAACTACCTGATTTTACCGTTGTATTTTCTCCGATGGTAACAGCATTTTTAATGTGTACATTGTCTTCGACTGTTCCTTTGATTGCCCCTTGTGTTTGCCGGTTCATGAAATATGCCTGCGAATTTAATAATTCCCAGGGGAAGCCATTTGACATCCAGAATCCCTGAATAGGATGAACATAAAAGTCCTCTTTTCGAGCTAATGAGAGGACAGAACTGGTAAGCTCGATTTCGCCGCGTTCACTAAACGGGGTTTTTTCGATAATATTAAAAATAGCTCTATCTAACATGTAACAACCGACGTTGGTTAGATTTCCAACAAACTCTTTTGGTTTCTCTATCAAGTTTAGCACCCGATTTTGGTCATCCACATGAAAAACTCCAAATAGTGAAGGATCCTCTTCGTATCGGACCAGGGCAGCATATTTGTATTTGATTAATTGCTCAATATCGGTTCGATCATAAATGTCATCTCCATTCATCGCGATGAATCGATCATGAATAAAAGGTTCTGCCATTAAAGCGGCGTGACCGGTGCCTTTTTGCTCTTGTTGTTCACAATATATTATTTTTATGTCTTTCCACTTTTCGCCCAGATATTCTTGAATCATTTCCTTGCGATAACCCACTATCAAAATGACCTCATTGACCAGTCCGTGCAGTTGTTCCAAAAGATATTCGATAATTGTTTTTTCTCCAACTGGTAATAATGGTTTGGGACGTGTTAAAGTCAGCGGAAATGTACGGGTGCTTTTTCCTGCAACTAAGATGACTGCCTGCATGGTTGAGACTCCTGTGTTGATAGATGATTAAACTGGTTAATTGTTTAGCTTTTAAATTAATTAAAATATAAATAATTTTGTTATAGTCAAGGATAATCTTTAGGAACAAGTAAAAAATTATCTTGCATTTTTAAGAATACTTTAGTAATATCAAACTATAACCAATTAGAGGATAATATGTTTAAACTAAAATTTTTAACCATTTTTGTTCTGCTTGTTGTATGGAGTATTTGTTGTTTCGGGCAGGAGCTTCAACCTGATGAAAGAGGCTATATCGTAAAACTAGCGGATAAAATTGATGATTTTAAGGTTACCCTAATGGATGGGACATCAAAAAAATTATCCGAATTCAAAGCACCTGTTATTGTTCTTAATTTCTTTGCTTCGTGGTGTGTTGTCTGTAGTAAAGAGATACCACATATTGAAAAAGAAATCTGGCAACCGATGAAAGATCAGGGATTGATTGTTTTAGGCGTTGATTTTAAAGAAAAACCAGATACTGTGAGGAAATTTGTGGAGGAAATGAACATCACATACCCCGTTGCATTAGATAAAAACGGTGGAATATTCAATCGCTTTGCCAGAGGTGGCGTAACCAGAAATATTGTTCTCGATCGAAATTTAAAAATCATTTATTTAACTCGACTTTTCGATCCTGAAGAGTTTGAAGGCATGAAAAATACTATTCAACAAATCCTTGAATTGAAGCAGGATGCCCCTAAATCTACTATAAATGAGGCAAAGGCTATGGAAAAGATTTATTTAAAGGATATGGCTGAAACTGGTAAAAAAATTTTGTTGCAATACCAGGGAAAGCATAAAGTTCATCTTGAAGGTAGGATCAAAAAGAAAAAGTGGTGGAGAAAATTGGAGATTGAAGTTTCTTTATTTAAAGAAGATATTGTCTCCAGCAAATATGATAAAAAGACAAAGACATTGCGCATTGGATATAAACATTATGATGGAGTTCGAATTGCAATACTTCCGATGACCCAATTTAAAGTTCCTGAAGATATTGAACAAATAATTGTTCATGACGTGGAATAGACGATTTTATTTGAGATGGATCTGATCACAGTGAGTCAAGCATGTGAAATGAAGTATCGATTTTTTTGACAGGTCGTAGATCCCGGTCTTCGGGAATAACAGGATAACAAGGCTTAGCAGGATTAATTATTTTTCATTTAAAATCTTAGGGTTGCTTTACACCGCAGTGGATTGAGCAACAGATCTAGCCCATGGTTAATATCTGTTACGATAATATCAGCAGCCAGAATTGCAGCATTGGCGCAGCCCTCAGTTCCTAAGACGGCGATTCCCAGCCTTGCTGCTTTCAACATGCTCCTATCATTATTCCCGTTTCCAATAGCTGCGACATGTTCAGCACCTAGAGAATTTACATAGTTTTCCTTTTGTAAGTCTTCATTATTCTTTTCTAAAATATGCAGTTTACATGGAATATCTTTCAACTGAGATCCAGCCAAACCAAATGTATCAGCAGTTAAAATATGAACATGAGCAATTTTGGCTAATTTATTTAATTGATCCTTGACGCCTTCCAATAGTCTGCCATCGAGAGATAATGTTCCATTGTAATCTAATACGATGTGTTTTAATACCAGTTTGCCGAACGCCGGGATGTCAATATTTAACATAATCGAGCATTCTCCTCAAATATAACTTTTATTATTTATAAAAATTGAATATTGCTAAGGTATATATCTGGATGGTTCATAAATTTTAACCATAAAGATATGAAGTAATTAAAGGTTAATGAACCAAATTTTTTAATTTATTCAAATTAAATAAAGCCTTCGTGGACTTTACTTATTTTTAGGATCCTCGTTGTAAAAAAATAGTTCAGATTCGACCTAATTTAAAAATAATAATGATTAAGATCAAGTGATTTTCAATAATTCTATCATTGGAACAAAAATTTTATACTTGACTATTTCAGTCGAGTATCTTATATTTAATTTCAAGTTAGATTAAGCAGGAATAACAAAAGTGAATTGATCGATAAGAGGAAATTATTGGATATTTTAAATAAGGTGGAGTAAAAATGAGAAAAGTATATTTTGATCACAGTGCCACGACGCCAATTGATCCCCAGGTTACCGAGGCGATGTTACCATTTTTAAATGAAAAGTTTGGGAATCCATCCAGTATTCATTCGTATGGTAGAGAGGTGAAAGTGGCGCTGGAAGAAGCGAGAGAAGCAGTAGCTGATTTTTGTAATGTACGAGCAGCGGATATTTATTTCACCAGCGGCGGCACTGAATCGGATAATATGGCAATTAAAGGCGTTGCGTATGAGTTAAAAGACAAGGGTAAGCATATTATCACTTCAAAAGTTGAACATCATGCTGTATTGCATACCTGTGAATTTTTGGAAAAACAAGGGTTTGAAATTACATATTTAGCCCCAGATAAATATGGTATGATTCATCCCGAAACGGTGGAAAAAGCGATAAGAAAAGTTACAATTTTAATCACGATAATGCATGCAAATAATGAAGTAGGTACGATTAATCCAATCCAAACAATTGGTGAAATCGCCAGAAATAAAGGGATACTTTTTCATACGGATGCGGTTCAATCATTCGGGAAACTAACGATTGATTTGTCCAAATTACCTGTTGATTTGATGTCGATGTCTGGACATAAAATTTATGGTCCTAAAGGTGTTGGTGCTCTTTATATACGTAAAGGTGTACGACTGGTTCAGCTCTCTCATGGCGGTGAACATGAACGGAATCGACGTCCTGGAACGGAAAATATTCCCGGAATTATTGGTATGGCAAAAGCAGTTGAACTTCGCAGGGATGGCATGAAGAACGAAGCTAAATATATCAGAAATTTACGTGAAAAATTACATAAAAAAATTTCAGAAGTAATTCCCCGCATATTTTTAAACGGTCATCCCCAAAAAAGATTAGCCGGTCATTTGAATTTGTCTTTCCAGGGCATTGAAGGGGAAGCACTATTGCTTAGCCTGGATTTGAAAGGCGTGGCTGCTTCCAGTGGTTCTGCCTGCACGTCGGGAAGCATCGATCCATCGCATGTGTTATCGGGAATGGGCATTAAACCAGAATTAACTCAATCTTCGATTCGATTTACGCTTGGAAAAGATAATACCGAAGAAGATATTGATTACACGGTAAGCATTTTACCAGACATCGTTCAGCGATTGAGGAGTATGTCGGCTCTTGAGTAAATCAGAGAGAAATTCGATATTCAATATTCGATATTCTTAATTCAATTTATCGATAAAGTCTTGTCGATGTTACAACACTAAGTGCCTAATTACCCTTCAACTAATAATAACTATCAATTTTAAATGATAATTCCAGATCAAGAAAACAGAAATAAAGCAACAGTTGCTGTCGCCATGAGCGGCGGTGTCGATAGTTCAGTGGCTGCGGTTCTTTTGAAAGAAAGAGGATATGATGTTATTGGCTTGACCATGCATGTTTGGGACTACGAAAAGGTCGGTGGTAATGTTTATAATGAAAGCAGTTGCTGTTCACTCGAATCGATGTATGATGCACGCTCTGTCTGTCACAATAGGGACATTCCGCATTACGTGATAGATGTAAGAGATGAATTCGAGAAGTATGTGATTGAAAATTTTGAAACTGAATACTTGAATGGCAGAACACCGAATCCCTGTATTCTATGTAACTCCAGAATAAAATGGAAGGTGTTATTAAAAAAAGCAGTAGAATTGGGTTGTAATTATTTTGCTACCGGACATTATGCTCGTGTTGGTTTTGATGATTATAGCGGACGATATATGCTTCGCCGCGGCAGAGATCGTTCAAAAGACCAGGCTTATGCATTGTGGGGACTTTCCCAGGAGCAATTAAAGCAGACCATTTTTCCGCTTGGCAATTTAACGAAAACTGAGGTCAGGAAAATTGCGGACAATTTAAATTTGAAAATTAAAAATAAACAGGAAAGTCAGGAAATATGCTTTGTTCCCGATGATGATTATTCAAGATTTTTGCGGGAGAGAAATCCTGATGCTTTTTCCGAAATTCGTGATGGAGAAATTTTAGATATAAAAGGAAATATAATGGGTTATCATCAAGGATACCCGTTTTATACAATTGGACAGCGAAAGGGATTGGGAATTGCTATCGGAAAGCCAATGTATGTTACTGAAATTGATGCGAAGTCGAATAAAATTGTCATCGGGGAAAAAGAGGATTTAAACCAGCAAGGTTTATTGGCACATCATGTAAATTGGATCGCTATAGAGAAGCTGACGTCACCATTAAAAGTTGAAGCCCAGATTCGATATAACGATCCGGGGCGCAAGGCTACTGTTTATCCTGCTGAACAGGGATTTGTAACAGTTAAGTTTCATGGCTATCATCAAGCAGTTACGCCCGGGCAATCGGTGGTGTTTTTCGATGACGATATTGTTGTGGGTGGAGGAGTGATTGAGAAAGGGTTGAAATAATAGTCAATTTTTTTATCAATATCAGAAAATCGAATTACCCAAACTGGAATAACTATAATCAAAAGTATTTTATATAACGCAGATAGAATAGATCGAACAGATTAAAATGGATTTTTTCTTGATGATAGTCAATAATCCGTTTCAATCAGTTAAATGCTTTCCATTAGATTAGATTCTTGTTCAAAAAAATTTTTACTTAAGTATTTATAAATTTTATCTTCGCTTTTCATAACTCTGGAAAAGTCCAATGGAACCCAAAAAAATAACCGCGCCCATAATTATGAAAATGAAACGACAGGGCGAAAAAATCGCCGCGCTCACGGCTTATGACTATCTTATGGCTCTTTTTTTGGATGATGCAGGTATTGATATCATCCTGGTCGGCGATTCTGGTGCAATGGTATTTGCAGGGTATGACTCAACGATTCCGATCACAGTTGATGAAATGATCTACCATACAAAGGCTGCCAGTCGAGGAGTTAAGCGCGCGTTATTGGTAGCTGATATGCCCTTTCTCTCTTTTCAGGTAAGCACCGAGGATGCTTTGCGTAACGCGGGTAGATTTATTAAAGAGGGAGGAGCCGAGGCAGTAAAAATGGAAGGTGGAGAGGCAATTGCAGAAACAGCTAATCGAGTTGTAAACGCAGGTATTCCAGTCATGGGACACCTTGGTTTGACTCCGCAATCCATCAATCGATTTGGCGGTTACAAAGTCCAGGCACGAACTGAACAAGATGTTGCTAAGTTAATTACAGATGCAATTGCCCTGGAACAAGCAGGCGTTTTCTCCATTGTCCTTGAAAAAATTCCAGCCGCTGCAGCGAAAAAGGTTACAGAAAAAGTGAATATCCCTACAATTGGTATCGGTGCAGGACCACATTGTGATGGTCAAATTTTGGTTACCCATGATATCCTGGGTTTATTTGAAAAGTTCAGACCGAAGTTTGTTCGTGTATATGCTGAAATGGGCAGGGAAATTCGGGAGGCTTGTGCTCGATATGCTGAAGATGTTAAATTAAGTAATTTCCCGAACCAGGATGAAAGTTATTAAAGGTAATTGGGTGACTGAGTAATTAGTGTCTGTCTGGGAAAAAAGTTTGTGTCATTTCGACCGAAGGGAGAAATCTGTAAGTCCAATATTTTCGTAAAAATCAGATTCCTCACTTCGTTCGGAATGACAGCTTTTAAGAATAATTGATACTTTTCAGACAGACACTGATTAGGTAAGTCGGTAATGAAGAATGAAGTAGTAAATCCAATTACCCAAATACCTAATCACCCAATAATCCAACTCCTGATTACAATATTCCAGACAATTACTGAAATGAATAACGGATATTATTAATGAAGGTAATTACCAAAATAGCAGAAATGCAAAAAGAAGCCGATCAGTTGCGCATCCAGGAAAAAAAAATTAGTTTAGTTCCAACAATGGGATATTTGCATGAAGGACATTTAAGTTTAGTTCGAGAAGCAAGAGCGCGCTCCGATGTCGTGGTAATGAGTATTTTCGTGAATCCAAGTCAATTTGGTCCGAGTGAGGATTTTAAAGATTATCCCCGCGACTTTAACCATGATGTGGAGCTTGCCAGGTCAGCCGGATGTGACATTATTTTTTATCCCGACGCACAAGAAGTTTATCCAGAGCCCTATTTGACTTATGTCGAGGTGGAGAGACTCACCAAAGTTTTATGTGGTGTATCACGTCCAACTCATTTTCGAGGAGTTACAACCATTGTCGCTAAATTGTTTAATATAGTCAAGCCTCAGCTTGCTGTATTTGGTCAAAAAGATGCACAACAGGCAATTGTGATTAAACGAATGGTGAAAGACTTAAATTATGATATCGAAATTATTGTGGCGCCAATTATCCGTGAAAAAGACGGACTCGCCATGAGTTCCCGAAATACTTATCTAACAAAAGCACAAAGGATACAGGCGACAGTGCTTTACCAATCTCTAATGGTTGCCAAAAAGATGATTGACGCTGGAGAGCGCAAGGCGACAATTATAAAGAAACGAATGAGAGATTTGATTGAACAACAACCAGATGCAATTGTTGATTATATAGAAATCGTTGATACAACGACACTTGAATCTCAAACAGCATTAAATGGAGAAGTGTTGATAGCATTGGCTGTGAAAGTTGGCAAACCTCGTTTAATTGATAATATTATTGTTAGAGTTTTGGAACGAACTATTAATACTGAAAGTTTAAAATAGAGTAATGCAGCAGTTATTGGTTGGCAAGCGTAACCTTTCAAAGGTTTAAGGTTATTTCCCTTCTCAAGATTGAGCAATTACAAAATAGAGAAAAAAAACATTGACATTGTTAAAAATAATTATTTAATTAGTGTCTGTCTGAAAAGTATCAATTATTCTTAAAAGCTGTCATTCCGAACGAAGTGAGGAATCTGATTTTTACGAAAATATTGGACTTACAGATTTCTATATTTATTTTTACTGTGATTATCGTCCTTATTATTCCTTACCTGGTTTTTGGACAATTGAAGAGTCAGGATAAACCAGTTCGAATCAAGCAAGAAATTGTGCAACCAATTCAAGATAAGTTTTTAGGACTCAGCATCTTTGACCCATCAAAGTTTAGCATGTCTCATAGTATCTCTATGTCCTATTTTACATTAGGGGGCAAAGGAATATCGCAGAGCCTTTATCTTAATACCATGTCTTATCAAATTGCTTCTCCTCTATTGCTCAGGGTACAATGGGGAATTCAGAATTTTCCATATAATACACTCGCCAAAAATAACCCAGTATTTGAGAGTGGATTGTTCCTTTCCGGTGCAGAATTACAATATAAGCCCAGTGATAAACTCGAAATGAGACTTCAATTTAATAGAATGCCGAATTATATGTATAATCGTTATTGGTATGACAATCCTTTACGACCTTACAGAAGTTCTCTCTGGGATTGGGATGAAAAAAAATGATTAATATTAAGGAAGGGAACTGGATGTTATTTTTAATTGGATAGAATAGCCGAGAAATATCTCGGTTATTTTTTTGCAAATTTCATTTTCTAACAAGTTAACTATAAAAGAGCTTCACATGGTTTATAAACGAGGGAAAAAAATCGAACTTAGAAAAAGGAAAGAGACAGAGAAAGAAAAAAAAGCAAAAGCAAGGAAAAAGAAAACAAAGAATTTCAAGGAATCTTTTGAAAGTTTTCGACTTACTTTCGCGATCTTCCTTCTTATTGGAGCAAATCTCATTTTTATCCTTTCAATTATATTCCAATCATTTGCCACAAAAGGAACAACAGGTTCTATGATAACTTCCAGCGATGAAATTGTTCGACCTGAACAGCCTCAAAAAATCCTCAAGGTTAAGGTACGAAATGGCTGTGGAGTTCCGGGAGTTGCAAAAAAATTAACTGATTATCTCCGGCAAAGAAATATTGATGTTGTAGATTTTGATAATTTTGAACGTTATGATGTGTCTGAAACGTTGGTGCTTGACCGAAGGGATTATGACCTCGTTAATGCTAAGTTTATTGGAAGAATCATTGGTGTTGAAGAAAATAAAGTGATCCCATATATTAATTCTGACCTGCAGTTAGATGTGACAATAATCATCGGCAAAAATTATTCACAATTGAAAGCCTTCCGATAAAAATTGTATATTAAGTTATTTACCGGATAGTAATGTTCTGGAGTATGAATGAGACGGTTGTTGCTGGTCTTTTACAATATCTTTATTGTTCCGTTGTTATTTTTAGGAGTTGTTGTTGGAAGTTTGATCAATGCCAAAATCCGAAAGGGATTAAGAGGACGAAGAAAAATTATTAAAAAAATTCAGTATAGTCTGCCTCCTGTTAAAACTGAGGGATCAAGAATCTGGATTCATGTCTCCTCCTATGGGGAATTCTTGCAAGCCAAGCCGGTTTTGAGTTATTTAAAGAAATTAAATCCGAATATTTTTAATATTATTAGTTTTTTTTCACCATCGGGATATGACAATGTCGCTGTCCAAACACCAGTAGATTTCAAATGCTATCTCCCGTTTGATTCTTATTTTCAGGCGAAGAAATTTATATCAATTATTGCTCCAAAAGTAGCAGTTATTGTCAGACATGATATTTGGCCTAATTTTGTCTGGCGGTTAAGCCAAAAAAAAATTCCATTAATTCTGATCGATGCTTCTATACATCAAAAATCTTCCCGTCTGTTGCCAATTTTCAAGCAAATAAATCGATATCTGTTTAGTTTAATGGAGGCGATTTTAGTTATTTCCACCGAGGAACAACAGAAATTCAGCCAACTGGTAGAAGACACCAAAAAGTTGATTGTAATTGGCGATACGAAATATGACCAGGTGTATGAACGTTCTCAACACCTGGATCGCATTGCGCGACTCATAAAAGAGCCAGGGCTTAAACAAAAGAAAATTATTATTGCAGGAAGTAGCTGGCAAGCTGATGAGGATTACTTGATACCAGCTTTCAAGCAATTGTCCAGCAAATTTGAAGATTTAATTTTGATTTTGGCGCCTCACGAACCAACACCATCCAGAGTTGAAGAAATCGAACATCGGCTTAACCAGGCTCAACTAACTTCGGAACGGTTATCACAATTAAAGCCAGGGCAGTTAGATTCACACTGCTTAATTATCGATCAAATTGGATTATTAGCAAATATTTATTACCTCGGCAAAATTACTTTTGTCGGGGGCAGTTTTCACTACAAGATTCATAATGTGCTGGAACCGGCTGTTTATGGTATTCCTGTGATCTTTGGGCCTAAAATGACTAACTCTTCAGAGGCACAGAATCTTTTGAAACACGATGCAGCGATTTTGGTAAACTCGAGTCAGGAGATTGTTGAAGTGATCTCAAACCTTCTAGAAAATCCCGAATACGCGAAAGGATATGGAGAGCGAGCCAGGCAAGTTGTAATGCAAAATGTCGGCAGTTCTGAGAAGATTGCTCAATTTTTACTAAAATATTTATGAGTCTACTCTTAATACCGATTCCATCGCTAAAATACGCCTTTGTCATTGCATAAAAACAACAACTTATTTAAGCGATGGAATCGGTAATCCATCTTTTAAGAATGCACTCATTTATAACTGAGGAAAACTAATGGAAGTTAAGTCGATTGACTGGAAAGATGGCAAGGTTGTTATTATTGATCAGACAAAGTTACCACTAAAAGAAACATATTTGGAGATTAAGGATTATCGTGAGCTGGCAAATGCAATTAGGCAATTGAGAATCAGAGGAGCCCCAGCCATTGGGATTGCCGGTGCGTTTGGTGTCTGTCTTGCTGCCAATGGACTAGACACTGTGGATTATGCTGAATTTAAGCAGCGAATGAATAGGATTATTGATGCGCTTGCAGCAACTCGTCCCACCGCTGTCAATTTATTCTGGGCATTAGATAGAATGAGAAAAATTATCGAATCAAACAATGGAATGAAGCCCAATGATATTAGACACAATTTACTTGAAGAAGCGATTAACATTTTGGACGAGGATCGAGAAACTTGTCGATCAATGGGAGAACATGGTGCGTCCCTTTTGAAAAACGGTGATAAGGTGCTGACACACTGTAACGCTGGTGCTTTAGCGACTGGTGGGATTGGGACTGCACTTGGTGTCATTTTCACTGCTGTTAAGCAAGGGAACAAGATCAAAGTCTATGCAGATGAAACCCGCCCTTTATTACAAGGAGCACGATTGACGACCTGGGAGTTGATGAAGGCAGGAATCGATGTCACACTGATTTGTGATAATATGGCAGCCTGGGTGATGCAGCAAGGTTTAATTAATTGTGTGATGGTTGGCGCTGATCGGATTGCTGCTAATGGGGATGCTGCCAATAAAATAGGGACTTATAATTTGGCTGTTTTGGCGCAGTTTCATAAGATACCATTTTATGTGGTAGCGCCGACATCCACATTTGACTTGAGTTTAAAGTCAGGGAAAGAGATACCGATTGAACAACGAGCCAGTCAAGAGGTGACAGAAGGATTTGGGAAACGGACGGCTGCAGAAGGTGTGTCGGTTTATAACCCAGCTTTTGATGTGACGCCAAATAAGCTCATAGCTGCGATTGTATCGGAAAAAGGGATATGTTATCCGCCTTATAAGTTGCAAACCTAAAAAACGTAATCGCTCAGTCTTGACAAGGGCAATAACCTTGCAAAGGTTCAAAACGTTTGAAAGGTTATATCTGCCAACCAATAACTGAGGAATTACGGTATTTTTATATTATTTTCTTGACATTTCAGAAAAATATTGTTATTATAGAGCTAGGCTAAAATTACTTCAGGCACTTTAAACTTTGAGCACTTTAGAACAGTGAATTAAATAATTTACCCATTTAGTTGACTTAGTAATGTTGATTATATTTGTAAAAAAATATTAAATGGGACAGTTTTTTAATTCACTTTACTTAACAATTTAGCTCACGATTACAAAGCTTCAAATTAGTTTTCCACGACCATTACAATATTCGAATCTCGTTATTTAAAATCATTAAGGAGGGTTATAAGATGCAAGCGAAAAGTACTATAAAAATTATTATTAGCTTTTGGTTGCTAGCTTTTATTCTTATTAGTTTGTCTAGTCCCACACATGCTCAGAGAAGTAAGGAGGCCGCCTTCGCAGGAGACTTTAAATCCTATTTAGCAAACAATCGAATTGTAATCAAAGTTTATACTGAACTTGATAGATCTAAATTACGGATTGTAGCTGGAACAGTTGTTACCGGTGTCCAGTCGCTTGATAATCTTAATACGAGGTATAAAGTTAACAAGATAACCCAGCTTTTTCCTGGTTCAGAAAATTTTATGCAGGCAACAACCATTGGACTTTCGAGGATCTATCGCATAGAATTTCCCGCTGCACCTGATGTTAGAGAAATCGTTGAAAGCTACGCGAATGATCTGAATATAGAATATGCCCAACCAGTTGGTGTTCATAAAGTGTACGGTACCATCCCTAATGATCAGTATTTTTCAAACCAATGGGGCATGACTAAAATTCAAGCTCCAGACGCGTGGGATGTCGCCAGGGGAGACACGTCAGTTATCCTTGCGATTATCGATACTGGAGTTGATTGGAAACATCCAGACCTGGGAGGCAATAGTCCTTACCTCCATGGCAACATCTGGACGAACTGGGCAGAATACAACGGTACAACAGGAGTTGATGATGATAATAATGGTTTGGTGGATGACATCCGGGGTTGGGATTGGGTTAATGTTGTATCTTCTTCATATCCCATCTGGCCTGGTGAAGATGGGACAGTTGAAGATAACGATCCTATGGATTTTAATGGTCATGGAACGCATTGCGCTGGAATCGCCAGTGCGATCACCGATAATGTAACAGGAGTTGCTGGTGTGGGTTGGGGCTGCAAAATAATGGCTTTGAGAGCTGGATGGTCAGCGGATTATTTTGGTTATGAAGTTGGGTTGGTGAACATGGATTTCTGTGCCCAGGCTATTTATTATGCAGCCAGAAATGGGGCTTCTGCCATCAACTGTAGCTGGGGATCAAGTAATACCGCTGGAATAGCCGACGCAGTGACTTTTGCCACATCGATGGGTGCCATAGTTGTTTCTGCGGCAGGTAACGATGATATCTCGGACGCATCCTATCTTTGTTCGCGTCACGATTGTATTTCGGTAGCAGCCACGGATCCCAATGACAACAAAGCTTCTTATTCCAGTTTCGGTTTCTGGGTTGATGTATCCGCGCCCGGTGGAGACTATCCACCCACTACTGATGAAATTTACAGCACCTATTACGATCACAATACAAATTCTCATACCTACGAGTGGATTTATGGAACTTCAATGGCAGCTCCACACGTTGTGGGATTAACAGGTTTAATCAACGATCAATTCCCGACGTTGGATTGGCGCGGCATAAAAGAGCGATTGCAATTTACCAGCGATAATATAGATTTACTAAATCCCAACTATAAAAATGGACTTTTGGGCGAGGGACGGATCAATGCTTTTTCTGCGGTCACTCAGACTAACCTGCCGCTTATGACGACCTTCTTCTCAGAAAATTTCGATACAGGTCTCCCCGCATCATGGACTGCTGATCCCTACTGGAGAGATGATGATCCTGCCAATCGAAATACTTTATTTGATGATATTTATGATCCAGGAACCATTAAAGTCGGTTATGACGTCTGGACACCTCCATTTATGATTGTCGATAGCTATTACGAGGGCGCCGTCCCTATCAATGCCTCTTTAGTCACCCCTATTATCGATTGTTCAATGTATTCTGATATTCGATTAGTTTTTAACAATTGGTTTCAAAATTACTATGGCGGTGGCATTGAAAAGGGAGACATCGATGTTAGAATCGATAATGGACCCTGGCAGACGATAGCCAGTTTTATTTCTAACACATCGTACGATGTCGTGGACGCTGGGCGAGAAATTATGATTCGTCTTCCGTCAAGTGTCGACTATCAAGGTAAGGTACAAATTCGCTGGCATTACTACGATGCTAACGATGACTGGTTCTGGGGTATCGATAATGTCAATTTGATCGGTAATATGATCGATACTGATTACTATGTGCAACTTTTCCCGCTGTTTCAAGCTTCGGGTGGTCAGCAGGGGGATACGCTTTCTTATATGGAAAAAGTTAAAAATATCGGCTTATTAAGTGACAGTTATGACCTGTCAGTTTCTGGTAATTCATGGACAACCACTATCTGGGATTCTGCTGGAATTAACCAGATAACCAATACCGGTGTACTTTCCTCCAGGGAAGAATTATATATTATGATAAAAGTGGAAATTCCAGCCGGATCAGCCATCGGTGACGCTGATACAGCTTACATTACTGCGGCTTCTATGAGTGATACGTCTGTATTAGCAGAAGCAACAATTTTAACCGCTGTGAAGCCTCCACCGGATAAAATCCCATGGTTTGAAGATTTCCCGACGATGATCATTGATACGACGAAATGGACCTATAATACAGGACCAGCAGAGATCAGCACATTGGGATTGAATCCACCAAGTCCGCCTTATGCATTGAATTTGAATGGTGATGCAGTTGGTGGTGATGAAATTCATTCAAACGCGATTGATCTCTCTGCTGAAAGCGAGGTTATCCTGAGCTACTATTATCAACGTACCGGCGGAGGCGAATCGCCTGATTCGGGTGATGATCTGTTTGTAGACTATTACAATGCTTCAGGGACATGGGTGAATTTGAAACAATACCTCGGTTCTGAAGCCGACATGAGCATTTTTGAACAAGATGTCGTTCTTTTGCCTGCCGATGCTTATCATAGTGATTTCAAAATTCGATTTCGAAATACAGCAACTTCTGGAAATTATGATGATTGGTTTATAGATGATATACTGTTAGCCCAGCCCCCTGATATCACCGTTACTCATAATCCTGATCCATTTGAATTCATTGTTAATTTAGGTGATAGCACCTCTGGATCAATAACTATTGGTAATACCGGCTGGAGTGATTTAAAGTTCTGGGTTTCTCATAGTTCATCCACGAACATTTTTAAGTCCAATTTTTTACAAGCAAATGTTTTCGACCCCGGCAATGTTAGTCATATTGAGAAAGTCGCCAACTATGATGAAAATGCTCGAACCGCTGAGGGGCTTTATGTCCATCATAAGGATATTAACAATACAGGTATTCTGGCAGCGGGCGATGTTTTAAAATCCTGGCCTGCACCAAACCCAATTATGAGTCCCTGGGGCGTTGGATTTGATAAAGAAAATGTTTGGCTCTCTGATCCAGATGGGCTTGAAGATCATAAAGTTTCAACAGAAGGAGTCTGGCTAAGTTCTTTTGGTGTTACTTCATGGGTAGGAACCTGGCCTGGTGATATGGCATGGGATGGAAAATATATTTGGCAGGTCAATGTTGGTGGTGATAATGGCATTTATCAATTGGATCCCACAACAGGTGACGTTATTAACTCAATCCACGATCCCAATTTTACATGGGACTCTATTTCCCAGCGTGGATTAGCTTATGATCGTGACACAGATACTTTTTACATAGGCGGCTGGAATTATAATGATGTATACCGAATCAAAGGCTTAAGCTGGAATAACCCGGGCGAAATTATAAGTACTTTCCCATTTTTAAGTGTATCCGGACTGGGGTGGCATCCTTCCGGAACGCTATGGATTGCTACTAACGATATGCAAGATATGATCTATCAAGTCAATCCAGATAATGGGACAATTCTATCCCAATTCATCGCGCCTGGTTCAGGAAACGGATATTGGGGAGCTGGTTTGGAGGTCGATAACAACGGAAATCTCTGGGTAATTTGCCAGGATAATAACATGGTTTACCTGGTTGATTCGGGAGAATCATTAATTACCTGGCTCAAGGAATCGCCTCGTTTTGGATTAGTTGCTCCCGGTGATAGCACACTTGTGACGGTTTCACTTTACGCCACCGATGATACGGGTCTGTTACCAGATTCTACTTACACGGCTACCATTCATATTACCAGTAATGACCCTACACCTGGAGATGAGGATATACCAATACCTGTATCCTTGACAGTAAATCCCGTAGACTACTACTTTCGAGTAAGTCCTACAACTTTAAAATCCAAAGGAACGGCTGGAGACACCACTGACAGCTACGATCTGGCATCATTGGGAAATACCTGGCTTACAACTTTTTGGGATTCTACCGGCACGAACCAAATCAATAATACCGGCCCGGTGGTTCCTAAAACTGAATATGACTTTATCGCTAAAGTTGAAATTCCAGGTACTACAGATTATGGAGATATGGATACTGCAAGAGTGAATATCACTTCAGTGGCTAAACTAGACCTTTCGAAGTCGGTACTAATTGAATCTTTTTCTGTTGGAACGCCGGATACGATACCCTGGTTTGATGATTTCCCATCAAATACGTTAAATTCTGACAAATGGATCTATAACAGTGGTCCCGCTGAAGTCAATCAAATCGGAATTAATGAACCCAGTCCCCCATATTCTTTAAACCTTAATGGGGATGCCACAGGAGGTGATGAGGTCAGATCTAGTCTTATCGATCTCTCAAATGACAGCCTGGTGATTTTGAGCTATCAATGGCAACGCACTGGCGGTGGTAATTCTCCTGAATCAGGCGACGATTTATGGGTCGATTATCTAAATTCTTCAGGAGTTTGGAAAAACTTAAGACAATACCCCGGCAGTGGACCGGATGATTCTACTTACACGGCCGAGGATATACCACTACCTTCAGATGCATATCACAACGCTTTCCAGGTAAGATTTCATAGTTCAGGAACAACAGGAACCCTTACAGACGATTGGTTCGTGGATGATGTTTTGATCACATACCCGCCTGAAATTTCGGTAACACCTGAAAGTTATCAAGAGAGGATTCGAGCCGGAGAAAAAATTACAGCAAAACCACCCATGCACATCAGCAATTCTGGCGAAGGTGTTTTAAAATATAATATTATTAGTCTACCGATTATGGGTCCGAATAATAGTTTACAGTTTGAACCTGCTAATAGAAACTATCCTGATGAATATTATGTAACCACCACGGAAAAGGAAGGCAATGATTCAAGAATAGGTGCATCAGTTGTATTCAATGCCGGTGGACCGGACAATCATGGTTACTTTTGGATTGATAGTGATGAACCAGGCGGGCCTGCTTTTGATTGGATTGACATTTCAAATATTGGCACTGCATTTCAAGTTTCGGGAGATAATCAGAATTTAGGCTTCTTTCCGATTGGATTCACATTTCCGTTCTATGACAACGAGTATACGATGTTTCGATTCTGTACTAATGGATTTATCAGCTTCAGCAGTTCTGCTACTTCTTCTTATAATGAGCCCATACCGAATCAAAGTGTTTTTGACCTCGTCGCGCCATTCTGGGATGATCTTTATTTTGATTCGAGCAGTAAAGCTTATTACCACTATGATGGGAAAAAACTGATTATTCAATATAACAACGTTGAGAAAGATTTTACTGTCGAACGAAACACCTTTGAAATTCTTCTTTATCCAGATGGTACCATTGTGTTTCAATATTTAATCATGCAATCTTCATCAAATTCGGCGACAGTTGGGATTCAAAATAACAATGGATCCGATGGACTGGAGATTTCTTTTAATACCGATTATGTGCACGACCAGTTAGCTGTTCATATAACCAGAGGAGTACCCTGGATAGACCTGTCACAGACTAAAGGCGTAATTGCAAAGGACTCCTCCGACACAGTTAAAGTTGATTTCACTGCTGAAGATATAAACGTCGATACCACACTTTATGCCAATATTATTGTTCGTTCCAATGATCCCGGAGACTCAAGTATCGTTATCCCGGTAACGCTTGAAGTTATCACAAATGAAACAATAACAGGAAGTATCCTCGCTGCTGGCATTTCGCTTGAGAACGCAGTGGCTCAAGTTTGGGATGAATATCCGAACGGATTAATAATAGATCAGGATACAACTACGGCTGATGGAAAATACTTGCTCGAAGTACCTCCAGAGGGGGGAATCTACACGGTTCGAGCTTATGCGAAAGGCTATTTACCAGCATTTAAAGAAGATGTTCCCGGAAACACAGAGAAACTTAATTTTGCCTTAAAACCTGTCATGACGATCACTCCTACAACCGAATGGGTCGATTTTTTCAGTGACAATTCTAAATTCTGGGGTGGTCCAGTTCAAATCGGCGATGTGATTAGTGCCGAAGATCCTGATAGTGTAATTTGCGGAATTTTTACTGTAGATAAACCAGCTTATTATGGATTCATGCCTGTTTATAAAGACGATGATACAACACCTGGTATTGATGAAGGCGCTCAACCGGGGGATACAATTACATTTAGAATAAATGGTTACCTGGCAGAAACACTGGGACCGGATAACCCGGTCTGGACGAGTCATGCCAGCATCTTACATGTCGATCTAAATGTTGAAGAAATCGACACGCTAAACATTCCATTGGCAACTGGCTGGAACCTTATCTCCTGGAATGTGGATACGCCTGAAGATTCGACGCATACCATTCTAAAAGAAATTAGTGCTAAGGTAATTGTTGTATTAGGTTATGAAAATGGTGGTTTAACTTATAAACCTGGTTTGCCAACTTTCAGTAATTTACAGATAATGGATCATCTCCATGGTTATTGGATTAAGATGGCGCAGGCAGACACCCTGGTTGTTATCGGCAATCCAGTGGATTATCAACAAACACCGGTTTATTGTGAATCGGGTTGGAATTTGGTAAGCTATTTATCAGAGAGCCCTGATTCAGTAGCACATAGTTTAGAAACTGTTATCGACAATTTGGTAAGAGCTTACGGATTCAAAAACGGTGCCATGACGTTTGATCCCCAAATGCCTGAATTTAGCACCCTTCATATTTTGTGTCGAACCTTTGGCTATTGGCTCTATCTAACACAAAATGATACATTAGGTTATCCAGAACCATTACCGGGTGTCCAATGTCCCTACGAAGATCTGATGCTGGTTAAGATGATTGCTTCTGCAGGGCAAAATTCGGGAGGTCTAATTCCGACCAATGAATGGGTCAATGTTTTCGGTGAAGGGATAAAATTGGATAATAAGTTATTGCCCGTTGGAACGAGGATTTATGCGAGAGATCCCAATGGCATAACCTGTGGAGAATTTGTTGTTTCAACGCCGGGAAAATTCGGTTTTATGCCGATCTACCGTGACGATCCCCATTCAGATATCGATGAAGGCTGCCAGCCCGGGGATGAAATTTCCATTTACTTTAATGATTTCGAAATACCAGTGAAAGTCACCTGGAATGGTTTTGGTGATATTGTCGACCTGGGGGCAATAATCACATCTGTCGTGGGTGATATGAGAAATCTTCCCACCGCATATAATCTTTCGCCCAACTATCCCAATCCTTTTAACCCGGGAACAACCATTAAATTCCAGTTACCCAAACCCGGTTACGTAACCCTCAAAATATATAACATGCTGGGTCAATTGGTCCGGACATTAGTGGCAGAACAAAAGGAAGCCGGTTATTTCCAGATCGCCTGGGATGGTCGGGATAATCATGGTATTTTCGTTGCCAATGGAATCTACCTGTTCCGCCTTAAGGCAGGTAATTATGAGAAGACGCGGAAGATGATAATGTTGAAATAAGGACATTTGTCCTAATTGTAAATAACTATAATAAAAACTGGTTAAAAAAGGGTGTCGGGTCGATTCCTGACACCCTTAGATTTCAATCCATTTTTTTCACCCTCAAACCTCAACCTGGTATAACTTAAAGGAAGGTCGTGCAGCATGAAAAGATGTCACATTCTCGGTCAATTGTTTATCGCTTTTTTTCTGATTATAGCTATTAATCCAGCTAACGCCCAGGTTAATCCTTCGGATGAATGGGTAAATTTTTACAGCAGCAATACGCTGTTTCAAGGAGCACCTGTTGCTATTGGCACAGTAATAGACGCTTATGATCCTGATGGTACCCATTGTGGGACATATACTGTCGCAACAGAGGGGGAATATGGTTTTCTTATTGTGTACCGTGATGATGGTTTAACACAAGATGTGGATGAAGGTGCCATGCCTGGGGATACGATCACGTTTAAAATTAATAGCATAACCGTCAAAACATTGGGACCTGATCCCGGTGTGTGGACTGAAAAAGGTGCTATTTTAGAAGTCGATTTAGCTGACAATCTTCCACCAACTATTGAAAACAGAATTGATGATGTGGTGATGAATGAAGATGATCCCGATATGGTCATTGCAGAATTGGATAAGATTTTTTCAGATCCAGACAATGATCCGTTAATATTTTCTTCACAAAGTAATGCATCTGGTATTCATCCTGCAATTGACGAGGGCAACCAGTTAACAATCTCGTTGGTTCCTGACTGGTCTGGAGAAGCCGTTTTAGTTATAACTGCCCAGGATCAATGGTTTACGGTTAACGACACGCTTTTCATTCAAGTATCGGCAGTAAATGATCCGCCTGTTATTCACGATCTTCCCGATACATCGTTCTCAAGCGATACAACCATGACTATCGATTTAAACAAATATGTCGAAGATATTGATCATCCCAAATCATCTTTAAACTGGAGGGCAGACGTCCAGCCACCTTATGAAAATTCATTATTCGTTGCGATCGATAATCCAACAAACATAGCGACATTCATAACCAGTTATATTTTCTCCGCGCAGGTAGAAGTCATGTTTACGGTAACCGACGACAGTTCAGGTTCGGACCAGGAAACGATGGCTGTGCATGTAAATTTTCCAGTTCATGTGAGAGATAGTAATTATTTTGAAAACCCGAAAACCTATTATTTGAGTCAGAACTATCCCAACCCCTTCAATTCAACAACCATGATCCATTACCAGTTACCCGAACCGGCTCATGTAATCATTAAAATAATGAATTCCCTGGGAAAGGAGGTCGCAACACTGGTAAACAGATCACAAAATTCAGGCGTTTATACAATTCAATGGCAGGCAAATAACCAGGCTTCGGGCATCTATTTCATCTCGATTGAAGCAGGCAGCTTTTCACAAATACGGAAGATGGTATTGTTACGATAGAATTAAATTAAAAATGACATGAGGAATGGATTCTATATTAAAGCCGAATTGGTTTTCGGATATCGATGCTTCGGCATTTGCTAATGCCGAAGCATCTCTCAATATCAAAATCCGAAAACCACTTCGTGTTGAGTATAGACTTCTGCAAAATTAAAATTTTAGTGTCATTTCGAACGGAACGAAGTGGAGTGAGAAATCTGTATATCTCATAAGATCAATTCGTTAACCAGATTTCTCAGAGACTATGCGGGGATCCTATTAAACTTGAAGAATTCATTTACCACTAACACACCAGGACACAACTTATTAAAAATTTATGACTTAATTTTATTAGTAAAAAATTAGTTTTACAAATTTATTTCGTGTCTTAGTGGTTGAAATTTTTAAATAATTCAGGTTAAAATTTCTCTCTACGTGTTCTCTGCTTCTCCTTGTAAGAAAATCCATTATTCAATAAAATGACGTATTTTTATCTCATACTTTTCCAGCCCGGAGAGAAGATAATCATACCGCTCCCCCTCAAAAACCTGTTCCGGAAACTGGATACCTCTTTCGGTTATGAGTCCATCAGAAATCATTCGAGCAGCAATTGTGGCAGGAAAACCAGTTGTTCTTGCCATTGCCGTGTACTGTGTTTTCGGATCGAATTGGTCGATCAGTTCGAAGAGATGGGTTTGTTTTATCCCATCTTTTATGCCCTTAACAACAACTCGCATGACCAGCCAGTCTCCCGCTGGACCGAGCTTCAATTTTGGCGTTAATTGATGAATCAGTAATTCTATCGGAGCAATTTGAGCAGATGCGATGGATACAGGTTTGGTATCAATCAAGCCGCAGTCTTTCAGAAATTTAATTCGCTCAACAAAACCGGGATAACGGAGGGTTTTTTCTGCCAGATGATTTTTTACTTTTCCTTTCATGGTGAGAGTCAGCGAAGCCAATCCATCGGTATAAAATGCTTCCAATGTGCCAATGGGGCCAGGAAATTCGATATGTTCCAGACCAGATAGCGGCTCAACATTCTTTTCGTTTCCATTGTCTAAAATCATAGCGGGGCGGTTGTAGGCATTAAAAACACTGTACAACGAATAGACAGTCTGATAATTCAACGGGGGAGTTTTCTGTTTGGGGATTCCGCCGACATAAATGACCGCCTCGTTCGTTTCGTCCAGAAGTGACACGCCCTTGGCGACACAAATATTACTCAAACCCGGCGCAACTCCACAGCCGGGGATAATAATAACGCCAGCATCCAGGATTTTCTGGTGAAGCGCCTGTCGTTGTTCGGGTGCTTCTCCCACCAGGTCAACCAGTGAGACTCGCGATTGGATAGCAGCTTCGATGCAAGCCAGGCTGAATCGATGGGGTAACGCACAGATCGCGACGTCATGTCCTGTTAGTATGTGAACTGCGGAATCTGTATCTGTGATGTCTAATTGATATGTTTTAATTCGGTTCCTTTTAACAAATTCGGTAACCTGTTCGAGTGTATTTTTATCTGAATCGATTAAGGTTACCCGGGCCTCCGATTCTGTGTTCAACAAGTCTCTGGCAATGACGCTGCCCATGAGTCCAGCGCCAAAAACGGCATAGTTTTTCATAACTTCATTTCCTCGATTCTTAATATAATTGTATTTTCAACTTCCCTGTAATGTCCGTAGCTAGTTGTCAGTTCGATATTCAGCATTCGTAATTGTTTAATTACCACAAGTTAGCCTAAAAAACCGTTAAAACGGTTTGAATAATTTAGCTTTTTTGAATTAACACCACAATTAATTGTGGTGTTAATTCAAAAAAATGATGACCATAGCCGTTTTAACGGCTTTACTACAGATCGTTAAACTGTTACCAGTATTCATAATTCATCATACCTCTTGCCCTCGTTACATGAAGCTTATTCCGAAAATCACATATAAGATTGAAACAACCACTGCTACAACAAGCGTGTATGGAAGCTGCGTTTTCACATGATCAATATGGTCACATGCGCTCCCCAGAGAGGAAAGCACCGTCGTGTCGGATAACGGGGAACAATGATCGCCGAAGACTCCACCGCCGGCAACAGCAGCCAACGAACAAAAAACCAATGAACCAATGGTTCCGCCATTGAATTGAAAAGCCAGCGGCAGGGCAATAGGAACCATGATGGCATAAGTGCCCCACGATGTTCCGGTAGCAAAGCTGATAAAGCCGCTGATGATAAAAGCCGCGAGAGGCAACATTCCTGGATTCATCCACGACTTCGTAATTCCGACGACATACTCAGCCGTCTTCATCTCCCGGCTGACAGTATTGATGCAATACGCCAGCGCCAGAATAACCACTGCCGGCATAACCCCTTTTATTCCCACTAATGCGGTTTGCATAATTCCCCTTAAGTTGTCGACTCTTTGAAGCCACATAATAATTCCCAGCATGGTACATGCCAGCATAAAGCTTTCCAACACACTCGCCCTGCCCAAGATAATAAATGTTGTCACATTGGTGCCGACAATCAAAATGACAGGTAATAAAAAATTTAGCAGAATATTAGGACGGGAAGATGATGTAATTTCCAGTTCTGTCAACTCTTTGCCCATCATGGGCACGGCGCCATCCCTGATAACTTTGCCCGTTTTAATCGTTCGATCTTCTGCTTTTCGCATCGGTCCAAAATCGGGCAAAATTTGTGACGCGATGAATCCCACCATGACTACTGCCAGAATCGAATAGAAGTTATAAGGAATGCTGTGGATAAACAGGTTCATGGCAGCATTTTTGCTGTCAATGCCAGCCATCCCAATTGTCAATCCACTCAAGTAAACCGCCCAACCTGTTATCGGGACTAACACCACCAGCGGAGCAGAGGTTGAATCACAGATATAGGCTAATTTTTCACGGGAGATTCGGTATTTGTCGGTCAGGTTCCGCATCACTGGACCGACGAACAGGGGACTGAAATAATCACTGAAGAAAATGAATAGCCCCAGAGCCCATCCGAGCAGCCCAACCTGTTTTCGTGTCTTAGCCCACTGCCCCGCCCGCTGCGTGAACATTGCGACTGCCCCGCATCGCTGGAAAAACGCGACTAAAACACCAATGCAAAGCTCGCCCATACAGATCCAGATGAAGTCTTCCCTGCCCAGGGAACGGGTAATTAATGCCGGGAATCCGCTTATCCCCTGTCCCATGAGGAGAACGCCAACCAGGCAGGCAATTGCCAGGCTAATGATGGCTTCACGGGTAATAAAAGCAAGAACGACAGCAAGTAAAGGTGGGATGATGGATAGCCAGGTTGGTTGCAAGTTTACCTCAATTATTTGAAATCGGTATTTGAGAGAATGTGGGTTCCATCATAATAAGTGACCAATAAATAGGCTGATTTTCTTTCTAAGATAATTAACTGGCGGATAAAAAGCAAGCCATTTTCTTAACCAGGCTGAATAAATTCAAAGCCGATTCGACACGTTACAAAAGAAAAAATTTTCTTATTGACATTTTGATATCAATTTGTTATATTAGCAAAAAAATACAATATGCTACAAATCAATTTGCAGGATAGGCAGAATATGGACCTGTGACCGATTATGGATTATGTTGAGCTTCCTCCTGTTATCTTACCGCTGGGCTGACCTGCATGAAATGAAAAGTTTATCACAGCAAAATAGAGAATACAAATGCCCTTTCATTTATGAAAATCTTATCGACTGATGATCAAACAAAGATAAATACAGCCGAACAAATTTGGCACGAAAAATTAAAATCCTTAACCATGATGGAACAATGATAACAAAACAGGGTAACTTTTTTTCAGAACCGTTCAGGCATCAGGAATAACAAAATACAATTGTGGATTAATAAAATGAAAATTCATCATTGTCGAAGTCCTTAACAAAATATGTCTAATATTAGAAACATTAAATATTTCTAATATTAGAAATTTGTTTCTATATTTAGACATATATGTCTAATATTAGACATGATTTTTCTTAAATTCGA
>Ga0111175_1007_pt1 | contig 46111 bp, 41 predicted proteins | sample DeeMarSWOR324_28_FD_80228 | JGI IMG/M metagenome (GOLD analysis project Ga0111175, IMG submission 80228) | Bacteroides sp. SM23_62
TCTGTATCGGTAAATAATTAAAAATCTTTTTATAATGTCAATTAACTGCTATTAAGTATTGCAATGAGCTTATAATTGATATATAGTTTCTCCTTTCCGACCTTTTCACTCTGTAAGATTCCCACTAATTCCAAATCCCTCAAATAATTACCGGACGTTTTCAGGTTTCCAATGCCTGCCTTTACAAGATCATTCCTTTTGGTATATGGTAAACGAAACAAGATTTCCAACAAATCCTTTGAATAGACCTTTGGGATTTGTTGCTGTATTTCCGATCCCATGTCTAACATTAATTTGTCTATTTTTTCGATAGTCGCTTTACCTTGATGGGATGTTTTTTCAATCATGTCAAGAATATATTCTATCCATGAGTGCCAGTCTTGATTTTCTGACACCCCAAGCAAGCATTTATAATACTTGTCCTTTCTGGCCAAGATATATTTACTGAAATAGAGTACGGGCAAATCAAGTAATCCCTGAATAATCAGATAGAGTAGCATGATAATTCGCCCCGTTCGTCCATTGCCGTCAAAAAATGGATGAATTGCTTCAAACTGATAGTGGATCAATGCCAGTTTAATCAATGGATCAATGCCTTCGTCTTCATGAATGAAATGCTCCAGTTTAGCAAGCTTGTCACGGATTACCTTTTCCCCTTCAGGTGGAGTATAGTATATCTTTCCTGTTGCCGGATTCTTTAATTGTGTGCCCGGAGCATTTCTTATTCCTGCTGAATTTTTTTTTATAATCTGAACTATGTCAATAAAAAGATTTGTCGTTAATAATGGTTTCCTTTTTAGTGCATCTATGGCATACCATATAGCATCTTTATAATACATAGCTTCTTTTGTCGCCTGGTTTGTAATCTTTTTTTCTGCCACTGAAGCACGAAACAATTCATCCTGAGTAGTAATGATGTTTTCTATCGCTGTACTGGCCTGGGCTTCTTGCAGATTTATTGTATCTACAAATAGAATTGGATTGGGCAATCTGTTAAATGCGCCCTTAAGTTCAGACAAGGCTCTGCTTGCGGCAATAACTTTTTTCAATATTGCAGTCGTTTCAATATCAATTGCTGGTGGTAAATCCGGCAAATCATTGAATGGTTTTTCAGGATCTAACATTTTCAAGTGTGAAATTTACTTACATATTATGAACAAGAGTAAAAATACAAAAAAAACGCCCTCGTTCTACTTTTTAGAGTAATTATTACACTCATATTTTTGTGAATGGCTTATAAAACATCAAAATCATATCAATTTTTCACTTTCCAAATTCTGTATCGGTAAATAGTTGATCTGTTGGGTTTTTGCATATGATGCGAATGGGAATGAAATTGAGTATATCAGATATGATTGGGAATCAGATACCACTGAGGGGGTTAATGACTCGAGACAAGTTTATTATTGGTCTGCATTAAATACCTCGATCTCCAAAAATATTATCGATCCTAATTGTATTGTCTATCCCAAATCCCTTTGCAGATTATAAAACAATCAGACCATCAGATGTTATCCAGGTTTATACTATCGATCTGATTGACATATATGTAAGGATTGTAAGAACCATTGATAAGGTCAATAATAATTCTGTTACGATGCATAGAGATAATTTACCGAGTGGCATTTACTTTTCCAGAATAAATTCTGATGATACCTATATTAAGAAGTCCATTATCAGGTAATTAACACTCTCCTATCCTCTCTCTCATACCATCTGAAGACGAAACTGGTTGCCAGTCCGATAATGGCGAAAAGGGAGAGCACTAAAAACACATATTGATGACCTGGCTCCCCAGGATGCATATCGAGTAGATGGCCCATCCATGGACCCATAAAAATATCGGGCGTGAATCCAACAAATGATACTATCCCGACTGCTGTGCCAGTATATCCCAGGGGAATTTTTGCCTCTCTCATGATGGCAAAATAAATGGCCCGCACCCCGTATATACCAAGAGCTGTCAGGGTAAGATTGAGAAGTATTAATCCCAGGATCTGATCCAGCAGTCCCATACCAACCAGCAATCCGCATCCAGCTGTGATGCCAAAGCAAACAATGATCAGCTTTACCCGGTTAAACCTGTCAGCCAGGTAACCAGCCAGGATTGCCACGAAGGCGCGAAGCCATAAGGCAGCAGTGCCAATTCCCGCCGCATCAGCTTCGGAAAATCCCAGTACTTCCCTTGCATACAAAGAAAAATCATCAGTACTCTTGTAACCCACATAAGCACAAACGATGATGATTGCCAGCATCCAGACAGAAGGCAATCTTAATATTTTCACCACCCGCTGAAAACTTTCCCGTGCGTATTTACTTTCGAGATCCGGAGATGTTTTTGGTACCAGGTACCAAACCAAAAGGCCACTGATGAATGTCAGGCTGGAAAAAACCAGTATAACCATTTGAAATGGATGAATACCATTGGAGGCAGTAAATCCTGCTGAGGTATCCGTGCTGAAGCGTGAAAACAACACAAAGGCAACGGTCCCCGTTAACGCAGCTGTGCCTCCTCTCCCACCTTCCAGCCAGCCAAATGCCCTGCCCTGGAAATCGGATCCTCCCCATTCCCGGGTAGCCCTGATCAATGCTGCCCAAAACAAAAAGATAGAGGTAAATCCCCAGAAAGCATATATCACTTTCATGATCCCGGAAGATGGAAGCAGGAACATTATCATTCCCCCTATGGATGTCAGCCAGAGGGCAATGGCCATCAGGTTCCGGGCGGCAAACCGGTCTGCCAGTGTACCTCCGAAAATGTATGAAACAATCGCTACTATACCGTATATGGTGAAAAAGAATCCCAGTTCGGTATTTGTGATCCCAAACACCGCTAAAAGCGTAGGGCGGAAAACCCTTGCCATGACAAATGGAAGAATAAATATGGCTTCCCCGGCGATGATCAGGGAGACCAGTGTTGAGATTCTTTGGTGTTTTACTATCCTGTCCGGCAAGTCTGAAATAAAAATAAATTACAGTATCACTATACTTTGTGTATCAAAGAAACCAATTAAATTTGAACCACTGGTAACAAACACACACTATATGTTTCAAAAATGGATGATCGTATTAATCCTTTCAGCATTCCAATATAATGTAATGTCCCAGATTTTATCTGGAAACAACGAGGATTCCCTCCTGCTCAACTTTATTGAAAATAAAACCCACTACCACGATTCGGATCCTGTTCCTGCTTCAACAGATTTTGGTGAGAACAGGCAAACTTTTCCCTGGCTTTATCTTGATCAAAATCAATGGGAAAACTTATCCGCCTACCTGGATGATCCCTATTTCAAAGACATTCATGAACGTAATCTGCTGGCATTGGAAGAACTGAAGCAGGGTCAGCCGGATAGTCTGGATGCTGATCTACGATCCCTCATTGACAACAGGACGAATGTACGGGTATTGAAAAAATGGCTGGAACGGGGCACCGTGGCATGGTATATTACCGGGGAGCCAATGTATCTTGAAATAGCAAAGGCGGCATTGCTGGCATCCTGCAGATCCAACAACTGGAAGGTGGAACCACCTGGAAAATATCATATAAATTCAGCGGACCTGACTACCGGAGAACTCCTGTTTAACGTTTCATTCGGGTACGATGCGCTGTTCACCTACCTGGACGACCAGCTGAAACGTGAATGCATGAAAGCCCTCATCGAAAAGGGCCTGCGCGCCTATCTGGAAGGCTATATTCAAAGGGACTGGTGGGTGAACTGTGATTTTAACTGGAATTCGGCCTTGCATGGGAATGCAGGCCTTGCTGCCATGGTTATCCGGAATGCAAACCCTGAACTTTCTGATTTTGTGCTCAGACTGGCCACTGAGGGTCTGCCTTATATGATCGAATCCTTTTACCCCGGTGGCGGCTATATTGAAGGGGTCATGTACCAGGGAACCGCCATCGGCCACCTTACCGATTTTATCGTGCCTTATTACAAGCTCACAGGTGAGGATCTCGGCCTCCTGAAGAATGAGGATTTTCACCAAACCCTAACCTTCTGGATCCCCATGTTCGCCCCGGATGGGCGGGCTTATAATTTTTCGGACTGCCATGAGCAGGGGAGCCTGTATGGGATATCACAAGGATTCTGGTGGGCCCATCAGCTGAACCATCCAGAATGGGCGTGGGACCAGCAAAGAAGGGCCTCAAAAGGGATAGGAAGAGGGGGACTGTTCCATGATGTGGAAAGCTTCTGGTACAGGCAACCGCACCAGGAAAGCAGGCCGATGGAGATACCCCGTTTCTGGCATTTTCAAGGAATCGACTGGGCTGTCTGGCATGGGGAGAACAGCTGGCTGGCTTTCCGCGGTGGATTTAACGGGGGGAACCACGACAATGATGACCTGGGGAACCTGATCCTGGGTTACGGCACTGACAGGTTTTTGATCGATCCCGGCTACGGGGCCAACAAGGCCAGTGAACATAACTGTATCACCGTTCGGGGACATGAGCAATCGGACTGCGCCACAAGTTATATACGCCAGTCATTTGAACACAAGGACAGGTTTTACCTGCGCTGTGATATCCGGGAAGCATTCCCACACGCAGTTTCACATTACAACCGGCATCTGCTGATGATCGGTGACAATCACCTGCTGATGATCGATGATGTCGCAGGTGCAGAAGGAAGGCGGCTATGGGTCAACGGACATTTTCAGACAAGGTATCCTGTGGAGCGGATTAATGAAGGCTGGGAAATACATGGTGCAAACGACACATGCAGGATCCATCTGCTGTTTGATTTTGGACCGCTCAGTGAGGTAGCATGGAATTTCAGGGGACCGATAACCAAACTCGTTTACAAGGACCTGTCTGACCGGGTGCATGCGGTACAACCGGTCTTGTTCAGTTTCAAGGATGTTCCTTATTCTTTTAAGGCTACAGCAGGCGGATTCAGCCTGGAAATCGAAGGAAAAACGCATGAGTTCATATTTGAAAATAGTGAATTGGTTTATTTATCTCATGAGAAGGTTAGCATTCCCCGATAACTATTCAAAAATCATAATTCATTACAAAACTGAAATATGTATCATGAAAAATCACAAGCTGTCATTATACATGTTATTATTAGTGCTGGAACCTCTGATCCTGAATGCGCAGACCATCGAGGTCTCTGACAGTATTACCACAAACACCACCTGGAGTGCTGACACCGTGAAGGTGATTGATGATGTAATACTGGCTGAGGATGTCGTACTGTCCATTGATCCCGGAACCTACATTGAATTTCAGGGTCATTATCAATTGAAGGTATCAGGCATCATTCAAGCCGTCGGAACTGCAGATGAGAAGATCATATTTACCATTCATGATACTACAGGATTTTATGATCTGGATACTACTGCCGGAGGGTGGAACGGGATTCGTTTTAACGAAACACCATTTTCATCGATTGATACAAAATTCAGGCACTGTATTTTCGAGTATGGCAAGGCAACAGACGGAGATGAGGGAACTGAGGTGGAGGAAGATTATGGCGGAGCGATATATATACACGATACCTATGAAGAAGTTACGCTGGACAGTTGTATTATCCGCTACTGCAAGGCGCGATGGAATGGAGGGGCAATGTATCTCGGGGGCGCCTACAATACCCTGATCCAGCATTGCATCATCGCATACAATAGCAGTTACAACGGAGGGGCCATCTATACAACGCAGACATATGACCTGAAGATATTAAACTGTTATGTATTCAACAACACTGCGGAATACGGGGGAGCTTTCCGCTTGAGTACAAGCGATGGCCTCTTCGTAAATAATGTTGTCTCAAATAACGAGTCCCAATACTGGGGAGGAGCTTTGTATGCCTTACAGGGATGGAACATACGATTATTTAACAATACGGTTGTTAATAATAAAGGGAGACGAGGGGGAGGCTTCTATTCTTTCGGGAATCTGTACCCCCACCATCTGGTTAATAATATTTTCTGGGGAAATATTGCTGAGAGTGATTCACAGATATATAAGGATACCCAAACAATCAGGATTGAGTACTGCAATATAGAGGACGAATCTTACGGGGGTAATAACATAAACACCAATCCTCTATTCATTTCGACCACAGCAGGTGCCGGTAGTGATTATGATGGATCACAAGCCAATTGGTCTTTCAAATCCCTTTCTCCCTGTATCAATGCTGGAAAGCCAGATTTTACCCTGGACAGCCTGGGAGTCAGTGCGGATATTACCGGGAATTCCAGGATTTTGAATGATACCATTGATATTGGTGCTCATGAGGTTACTCCGTGGTATAACATGGCAATCCGGTTCAAAAAGGAAGGGGGGATCGTACAAATTCCCCATTCAGCGGAATTATCACCCGGTCAGATAACGGTTGAATGCTGGATAAATAAGGATTCGACACTGGGATACGAGTATAACCTGCTTGATAAAAGAGGCAGCTCAAGTGGTTATAACCTTCGCCTGGCCGGAGAACAGTTCCCTCTGAGTGTACATTTCATACTGGAGGGAAGCGGTACTGATGCGGCCGTGAGTTCTTCTGATTTATTTGATCAGGGTTACTGGAATCATGTGGCAGCCACCTACAATGGCAGCCTCCTGAGTTTATATGTGAATGGTCAGCTGGTTGACACCGCTGAAAAAATCCTTGATATATCACTCAGTGAAGCCCCCTTATTTGTCGGGGATTTCCTGGGCTACCCCGCTTCATCCCTTTACTTCGGAGGAGACATGGATGAGTTGAGGATCTGGAACTATGCACGTTCGGGAGAACAAATAACAGACAAAATGCATGACACTTTGCGTGGTGATGAACCCGGACTGGTAGGATATTGGCCATTTGATGAAATTGCCGGGGATACCGCTTTTGACCGGACAGGAAATGGCAATGATGGTGTACTCGGACCGGAAGCAGATTTTGTACCATCCACAGCACCGATCGGTTATATTCCGCCGAAGCCTCCAGTGGGATTACGAGTTTCCGGCAATGATCAATCCATTGACCTGACATGGAGAAATGAAGATGAAGGAGTAAGCAGGATTGAAATTTACCGTGGATCAACAAAGGATTTTGAATTAAATGCTTCCACACTGCTGGCAACGGTTTCAAAGCCGGATTCCACTTACGAAGACCCAGATGTAACGGAAGGGACATGGTATTATTATCGTTTGATCGCGGTTGATATTGAGCAACATCAAAGCACGCCGAGCCGGATGGCGGTCAGCCGCACCGTATCCACCGATGCTGAATTTACGACAGGTGTATACTATTATCCCTGGTACAAGGATGAACCCGCCAGGTGGAGGGATTATATTCGAAATTATACAATTCCCAGGCAGCCACCCATGCTTGGTCATTATGACAGTGAGGATTTTGAAGTCGTTCAACAACATCTGGACTGGATGGAGATTTATGGCATTGACTTTCTGGTAAGCAGCTGGGGAGGTGAAGAATTCATGGAGGATACAGTCCTGAAAGACTATATATTACCACGAATAACCAATTCACCGCTGAAATTCTCCGTCTATTATGAGAGTGCAAAATTGGCTGATGAGAATTGGAATATCATCATTGATGCTGAGAAAGAAGCGGAACTGCTGGATGACATCACCTACCTTGCCGATACTTATTTTGATCATCCCAATTATTTAAATGTCGGAAACAGACCTGTTCTGTTTATATACCTGTCGGGAATTTATGCAGGGGATTATGTGGATGCGTTTGCTAGAATTCGCAGTGCAATGATGGCCAAAGGCCATGATCTTTTCTTGGTTGGCGATGAAGGCTCATGGGGTGAATTTTCTGCAGAACATGCTCAATTCATCGATGCTATATCTCCGTATATAGTTCTGCCCAAAAGATCCCATGGAGACTTTGCCAATCATGGTGATTTCTTCGCCGACCTCACCATGCTGGCCCTCCAGATGGAAGAAATTACCCAGTCACAGGGCAAATTTGCCATACCAAATGTCAATCCCGGGTTTAATAGCAATGCCATCGGAAAAGGTATGGTATTCCCAAGACAAATTGCGCCCTGGGCTGAAATCACCTCATTCCTGGAGTCCTATATAAAGGTTTTGAGACCGTTTGTGGATCCTCAGCAACGAATGATCATGATCACCAGCTGGAACGAATGGTATGAGGATACACAAATTGAACCTACCGTCATTACACCCCCGACAAGTATCGATAATAGTGAATCTGGCAGCTATTATACGCAGGGTTTCATATATGAGGGTTATGGTTATCAATATTTGGAGGTGGTAGATGAATTATTATCCGACGGAGTATCAAATGTTAGCAATAAAAACGCCGGGATCGATAATAGTGACAAGACATTCAAGTTGTTTCCAAATCCCAGCAAGGGTTATCTGAATATATATGCGACTGCCAATCAAACCATTGCATCCTTTGAAATATACGATGTGACAGGCCATTTAATAATGTCACGCCATGTTCAGAAGAAGCAATTTACCATTCAAACCATGGGATTGCTGCCTGGTATTTATTTTATCAAAATCAACACGCCGGATAATTATGTCATTGAGAAAGTAATTATTGAATGACAGTATCAAATGACCGGCTGTTTATTCCGCCTGGTATACAACATCCCCGTTGAGAATCGTTTGCCTGATGTCCATTTCCTTATCCTGCATGGTAAACAGAATCAAATCGGCCCTTTTCCCTACCTGGATTTCCCCGACATGATCCAGGCCAATGAGCCGGGCAGGGTTGCGGCTTGCCATGTTGATGGCGCTTTCCAGGCTGCAGCCGGTAAATTGCATCATATTGCCAATACATTTGGATATGGGTGAGGCTGCCCCGGCCAGTACGTTTTCTGCCGGGAATTTCACTACATCCGGAGTTAATACCACGGTCCCCCCCCACCTGGTGTATTCCCCGGGAGGCAATCCTGCCAGGTCCACGGCATCTGAGACAAGTATGGTTAACTCATCCCCCTTCACTTTATAAAAAGTCCGGACCTCCTCTCTGTTGAGATGGAACCCATCGGTGATTATGCTCGCCGAGAGCCGGTCCTCTGCAAGCTGCGGCCAGATAGGATTATTATGCCGGTGGATCATATTGGCGCATCCGTTACCCAGGTGCGTCGATAAAGAGGCACCTGCATCCACTGCTGCCGTGATCTGTTCAGCCGTGCCATTGTGATGACCCAGTGAAACAACTATATCATTATCAGCACAATAACGTATTAACGGGATGGCTCCCTCAAATTCCGGTGCTACCGTTATCAGCCTGATCATGTTATCTGCCGCCTCCTGGTATTGCTTGAATTCCTGGAGATCCGGCAGGCGGATATACTTTTCCGGATGTGCTCCGCGGAACCCTTGTACTGGCGATATATAGGGACCTTCCAGGTGGAATCCCGGGACCGACATGCTGATCTTAGGATCAGCAAGGGCATTTGATAATGCCTTAAATGAGCTCATTAAATGCTCATGATCGTTTGTGGTTACTGTGGCAAGAATGGTGGTTACTCCGACTTCCCATAGTCCCTTGACTATCTTTTCAAGATCCTCAGCGGTCAGGTCAGGATCAGAGAAATCAATCCCGTTGTAACCATTGATCTGAATGTCTATCAGTCCGGGTGCAATAATCAACTGCTGACCAATACTGGATTTCTGCGTTTGTTTGATCCTTATGATTTTCCCGTCTGATATCTCGATTGATACCGGTTTTTTATTGGAATATAGGATACCTTCAACAATCATCGAATCCTTATCTGAGCTGCAGGCAGTAAAAATAAGAAAGCTCAGAGCAATAATTGGGAACAATAAGTATTTCATCATTGATATATTTAAAATTAGTTTGACATTCGCTGATCATCCTGTCTGGTATTATCAATTATCACTTTTCTTCTAATATCTCTCCATTCCTCTTCTGAAAAAGGTGGTGGGTCGAAGTCAGTTTTGGATTTTAATACGAGTGACAGAGCTTCTGTAGGGCATCCAGTGTCCTTTACAGACTGTAAGTCCGGATTTAAATTTAATGCCAGAGCTGCCTCTTCAGGTGTAAACAGCTTCGCCAGCAATCTAAGCTCAACCCCGCTCCCGGTTTTCGGAAATCCGTTTGGAATCTGATCCAGGCGTTTGGCAAGCTTTTGACAGGAATCCATATGGAGATTGGATTTAGGATTTGATCTGTAAAATTGCAGAAATAAATTTACACTTAAACTAAATCATTCAATAAATCCCGGAAAGCATATTTACGAATTTGACATCCTGAAGATAATGACTTACATTTACATCTGACTTTGCGCAGTATATTAAATTCAAGAAAGTTCAGGAAATCTTCCGTCCCATTTTCTGATTATATGCAACAATTTCGACCCGGCAAATATAATATGGAGGATTAATTATGGCAGAAAAAAACAATACCGGACTTTTAAAGACTGTTCTTATAATCTATGCCATTGTATGCCTTGTATATGGCCTGGGTTATTTGATCGTACCTGATTCCGTCGTAAAATTATCTGGCGGTGATCCAATTTTTCATGGATGGCTACGTTGGTCAGGAGGAATTCTTGTTGCGCTTGGTATTGGATCCATCCTTATATTTTCCAATCCCAAAGGACAGGGTATTTTTGTGACAACAATGGCTTTGGGATGTTTGTTGGCTGGAATTGGCCTTGTGATTGCCTGGATAACACTCCCAGAAGAATCTAGTGCATGGTTTACCATTTTGCCGACAATAGTGGTCCTGGCACTGGCATGTCTTCTGTGGTGGAGCCGGCAGCAAGCAAAGGATGTTTTGTACCCTAAAACAGAATAGTAATTTTTAATTCATTGCCGGTAAGGATAATCCACTGGCAAAACCGGGTCGAAATTGTTTTTAATTCATAATTCCTACCGCTACAACCGGATAACTCACTCCCATGATTTAGCACGAACATCACTTGTCAGATGATTTTAGAAAAATTTCAATGCAATGAATCAGCAGCATGCCACTGAGGCAATACCTTTTAAGGATATACTGGATAAATCATTGAGGATATTCTTTTCAGATGCCTTACGCGTGACCCTGAGAAACCCTCTTCAGGCGATTTACTTTTTTAAAACAGTAAGATGGCAGCGGAATTCAGCCCGTTTACGATCAGATTTTGAAAAGCAGGGGATCAAAGTGCCACCCATCATGATCTTCAGTATCACCAATCGCTGTAACCTGCATTGCAAGGGGTGCTATCACCATGCGCTGCAGCGAACTGGTAAACGGGAGATGAATGCAGATAAACTGAGGAATATTTTTTCCGAAGCCGGTAGTTTGGGTATATCCTTCTGTGTGCTTGCAGGAGGCGAACCCCTGGTCCGGAAAGAAATCCTGGATATCACCCGGGAATATCCGAAGATCCTGTTCCTGGTTTTTACCAATGGCATTTTAATCAACGATGAAGTTATCCAGAAACTGAAAGGCCGGCAAAATTTTATCCCGGTCATCAGTATGGAAGGGTACGAAAATGGAACAGATGGCAGAAGGGGCAAAGGCATTTACCAGCGCCTGCAGCGTATCATTGAGGAGTTGGGTAATAAGCACATGTTCTGGAGTGTTTCCTTAACCGTTACACGGTCGAATTTTAACGAAGTCACGGATAGAGGATTCATCAGATCCCTCATAAAAATGGGCTGTAAGCTTTTCTTCTTCCTTGAATATACACCCATAAATGAAGAGACCGGGGACTGGGTACTGACAGATGAACAGAGAAATCAGCTGATGGTCATCAGAAATGCATTGCGTTCTGAGTTCAGGGCCCTGTTCATTACCGTACCCGGAGATGAAGAGGAGATAGGAGGTTGTCTTTCAGCAGGAAAAGGATTCATCCACATAAATGCCGAGGGAGACGTCGAACCCTGTCCCTTTGCTCCTTATTCGGATGCAAACTTAATGGAAACATCTTTGAAGGAAGCGCTTCAATCAGAGTTTTTAAGGATGATCCGGGAAAGTGATGAACACCTGAATGAAACCGATGGTGGTTGTGCCCTGTGGATAAAGCGAGAATGGCTCAGGTCATTACACAGTGCACATACCGTATATTAAAAAATAGTACCCAGCCCGGAGGACGTGCTAATTGGCATCTACCAGGCTGCCCAGTCCGGTTACGGATTGCGTTATGCCCGGATGCCCTCTGTAATAAACACTTCCCACACCAGTAATGGTCACGACCAGGGTATTCTTCACATGCACCTCACAGTTACCTATACCAGTAGAGGTAATGGTGCAGGTACCGACCTCCAGATCAAAGGCCCTGACATTCCCGACCCCTGTCAGGATGATTGTCAGTTCCTCCTGGTAATCACCGGATAAGATATAGTCTCCCACCCCGGTCAGGGTGACACTGCTGATTTCAGGGATGGTGATATCAAACCTGATTTCTTCAGCATTTTCGATGCTTACATTTTTCTCCACCCCTATTTGCAATACATCATTTAGGACCCCAATCGTCATTACATCTATGATGTTTTGCTGGGCTTTCAATACCACCGATTGTGGATTTCCCAGCGTGACATATATATTGGCAACACCTGTATTCTCAATCTTGCTGAATTCATCCAGGGTCAGGGTTTTGGACACTATTGGTCCGGTACCAACCACTCTACGCTGGTTATTATCCAATGGATCATTGTCCTCACAACCCGTATGAATCATGAATAAAAGGCCTGCTAATAAAGGTAAAATGATGTTTTTCATCTGTTATATTATTTTATTATTACTCGATTACTATTGTGGAGCTTACAGTTGCCCTGCCATTTCCTACCTTGTCATAAATGGTAAGTTTGATCCTGTATTTGCCTGGTTCCAGGTCTTCGGTGGTCTCAAAGGTACCATAGGGGGTAGCAGCATAGCCACCTTCCAGCTTGATATGCCCGTTTTCCCCGAGCATTTCTTTGGCATCCAGGATAATGTTGTCATCCTGGTCAGTTACTTCGAGGTCCATCTCCAGCCAGTGTAATCCATCCTCACCTTCCTTGAATTTCCCAACATTGTACAATATGTAATGGACATCTTCTCCCCGCTTAAATGTTTTATCCTCCGCCGGGACGATCTGATTGTCCTCGTCAATCCTGGCCAGTTCGCTTTTCTCAATAGAAATACCCCTGGAAGTTGAAGTTTCAAATTGGCATCCTGTTAACAGTATCAATGCAGCAGCAGTGAGAAGGTATAATCTTTTCATAATGATTGTTTTATTGGGAATTTATTCTTTGTTGTTTGTTTTGATCATGGCCCTGGCCTTGTTTGCCTTCCGCAGAGATCCTGTCCATGTTGAGTCTATTTCAACTGCCTTCATGAACGATTCATAGGCTTTGCCGTATTCTTCAATGGCCATGTAATAATCCCCCTTTGAGTCATATGGATTGGGTTCCTCCGGTTTTAAGGCACGGTATTTATCCAGGGCTTCTGCTGCATCATCAAATTGTCCCATAGCCATGTATGTATATCCGAGCATATTAAAGACATTTGCAGGGTCTTCTTTGATTTCTGCTGCCTTCCAAAGGGTTTCGGCCTGTCCCTGGTGGTCTCCAATTATTTGCTGAAAAAAGGAAAGGTGGAAATATGCCTCGGAATCATTGGGATATAACTTTACCAGTTCCCTCCCGGTTTCTGTGACATCTGCTTTTTGATCCTCCAGGAGTTTTTGCAAGGCCTCTTTCAGCAGGTCTTCACCCCTGCTCAATTTAATTTCTGATTGAACAGCCCGTTCTGCATACTTTTTAAAAGCCTTTTTATCCTCAAAATACATATGATGGGTAGCAAGATCATAGGCGGCCATGAAGAAGTTGGGATCTTCTGCCAGTGCTCCTTCAAGAAGATCCACCGCCTGAGGGATGTAGACCTTTTCAAATAATGCATCGGCTCTATCATATAACAACCTTGCGCTTTCAGATTCAGTTGTGACTGGTATCTTTTCGTCCTTAACCGAGGGATTACATGCTACTACCCATAAAGCCAGGACGGTAAAAATCAGCATTTTAACAATTCCCTGGTTCTTCATTTTGAGGGTTCTCAGAGTTAAAAACAAAATAAGTTACTTTAATTTTCCACTCAATTCAAGCGATCACGTACTTATTTGTATATAAATAATGTCCAGTCCAATTGATGAAAATGAAGCAGTAGTCCGGATAAAACTCACTGAATTGGCCGGAGTTTCATTGTATCCAGCTGGGTTACCTGTCCCGCCATGACGGACACATCAGTAAGGGTAGTATCTCTGAATCCAATGGAAGATTCGAAATCAACATCATAAATGCCTTCCGTTAGGCCTCTGACCATGAATTCACCGGTAACGGTATCTGCACTGGTCCCTGCCGTATCTTCGGCACTGATCAAACTGATATCGGTCTTTGCTTCGGGAGGCCAGGAAACTCCTCTGAGTGTTCCCGTAACAGCCTTTGTAAATACCCGGATCACAGGCTTTAACTGGTGCCTTCCATTACCGGTGCGTACAATAGATTTTTCAGCTTCGAAGTCCAGTACGTAAGCATAGGATATACCCGGATGTATGTCTTCATGAACATTGAGCTTCAATCCGGATTGCTGAGCGCTTGGGGTTTTCATGTTGAAGATCAGGCCATCCCTCATGACCGTGTTGTTCTCACCCAGGACCAGCCTTATCTGGCTCAGGTAACCAGCAGGGATTTCATCCTCCACCAGCAGTGTATCCTTGCCGTTTACAAAATCGAGAATGTTGTATATGCCTGCATTGGTCGGCAGCTTGATCAAGGAATCATTGATTATGACTCTGACAGAAACAACATCAATATTTACCTCCTGATAGTCTCCGGGAGCATCTGTGAGGTAGATTTGAATACGGGCATGGTCCTGATTGTCATCCTCCGATCCGGTACAGGCGGTAATCAAACATAATGTTATGACTATAAAAATAGTTAATGCCCTCATATTCAAATGTTTTATTGATTTGTTGCCCAATATACGAAAATACTTTTAATCACTTAATCAATATTTCAGTTTTGACAGAAGCATGTTACATATCTCTTATTATATGTGACATATCTGTTAGACCCGAACCTGTTCCCCTTTGTACTTTTACATTATCATATACCACAAAAACCCAACAATGATAGTACAACCCAACCCTTCAGACGGAAATTTTAGTGTAAGCATTAAAAATCCGACATCAGGAAAGTTAAACCTGAGAGTATACAATTCATCCGGAATGCTGGTAAATTGTCGCTGTTGTTCCAACGGCTCCATTAACCATGAAGTTCGCTCGGAGATAGATCTTTCGTCCCAACCTAACGGTTTCTATATCTTAAAGGTGGTTGGAGAGAATTTTCTGAAATATCAAAAACTGGTACTTTCCAGATAGCATTAAGCCTGAACCATGAAAAAACTGGCTATCCCGGTCCTATTCCTGTTTTGTTTTTCATCATCGGTTTACACACTTGATGATGTTACATACCCCCGGAAACCGATATCAAAATCCGGATTTTTGAATTACCATGTTCCTTCAGAATACCCCACCATACAGTCTGCTGTGGATGCTGCATTTACCTCGGGCTTGAATAATATAACCATCATCGTTGAAGAGGGCGAATATCGTGAGACGGTCATTGCAACCGGACTCAAGAACCTGAAATTAATTGGCAGAAACGCAAGAATACTGCCACCTTCGGATTATGAATTCATCGATCCGCCGGAGGGTGATAGCTTCCCGGCTTCTTCTTTCAAACTGATAAATTGTGAAAATTTCAGGGTGGAGGGCTTTACCTTCATTGGAGACAATTTCGCAGATATCACCAGGCAGAGTTATCCAATGGGCAATTCAATACATTCATACAATTCTTCGGGTACAATTTCCAACAATATAATATTCAACTACTTTGACGGGATATGCTTCCAGGTAGATAATCTAAGATGGATGAAAGGGGTAATATCTGATAATTATATCCATAACTGCATTTGGAGCGGAATATTTGCCATCGGATCACACAACCTGCTAATTCAAAACAACAAGATTGCTTTCACCATCCCGAAAGTATTGAGTATTTCTGTAGGGATATGGACAGATGGAGGAATAGGGCTCATATCAGAGAACCATATAATAAATTACTGGGCTGTTGATTATTATCCACAACAGAAAAAATTATCCTCATCAGATCTCTGGCCAATAAACCACCAGTTTACCCCACGAGAGAATTATCAGGTAACAGGCAATACCTTTGAGCAATCCGCTGCCGTTACCCAAATCAGTAACCTGCAAATGGCAGCTGATAGACCATATAGATTTCTCCGGAAAACACACAAGGTGTATAATCATTTTATCAATGTAAGTCAAGGCAATAATAATAAGGACCAGCCAGATATTGTCATGCTGCGGCCCGAATAACCGGAACTGCCAACTACTGCGGAGCAATCATCCATTTTATCACCATTTCAAAAGCCATCCAATCATGCTAGGATGGCTTATTGTTTTTTACAACATCTTGATTTAAACCCTATATATTTCATAACTTTATGGGACAACCATAAAAACCATCACCATGAGAACACACATAGCAAATCTGATTACTGCCTTTATTATTTGTCTCCTGTTTTGGGGATGCTCAAAGACAGATGATATTATCATTGGCATAAGCATGGGGCCAACCCATGAGAGATGGACAAAGGATATCAGTTACCTCACCCATCACCTTGAATCACAGAATGCCAAGGTGATTGTAAGGGAGGCCAACGGGAGCCAGGTTGAACAGGCCAGGCAGGCCAAGGAAATGATTGAAAAAGATAAACTGGATGTGCTCATCATCGTGCCGGTAAACAGCGATGCTGCGGGTAAGCTGGTGGATTATGCCAAGTCGAGGGATATCGATGTAATAGCCTACGACCGGATCATCAAAAATTGTGACCTGGACTGCTACCTGTCTTTTGACAATGTCAGGATAGGTGAGATGCAGGCTGAATATCTTACCAAAATCAAACCCAGGGGATCATATGCCCTCCTGGGAGGTGATCCGGGTGATAATAACTCATTGCTGCTGAGAATCGGCCAGATGAATATCCTTCAACCCTTAATTATCAGGGGGGATATCAAGATCGTTGTGGACGAAAATGTGGAGAAATGGGACGATGGGATTGCCTATCAGATCATGAAAGATTATCTGGCTGAGAATGATCCTCCGGATGCCATTATTGCCTCCAGTGACGGCCTGTCAAGGGGAGCATCAAAAGCCCTGCTGGAAGCCGGAGTGAAAAAAAATGTCCTTTTATCGGGACAGGATGCGGAAACAGATGCCTGCAAGAGGATCGTGGAAGGACATCAGACAATGACGGTATACAAGGTCATTGAATCATTGGCAGCATCAGCAGCCAATATGGCTATCCTGCTTGCCAATGATGAACCAATACCCAATACCCTCACTACCGTGAATAATGGTACGAAGATGGTTCCCGCAGTATTGGTATCCTCTATCATCCCCGTGGGAGAAGAGAACATCCGCATGACGGTCATCGCCGATGGTTTTATTGACGAAAAAGAGGTTTTCGGGAATTAGTGTCTGGATACGATGAGCAGGAATTTTCAGCCGAATCAGTATTTTCAGCCGGATTATTGCTCTTCTGCGGCAGCCTTGGCTTCTTCAAAAGATACCAGATCGATCCAGTGAAGCAAGACGATACGCCATTTACCTCCCTCCTTTTCAAGGAAACGTACTTCACAGGTCTTTGACTTTCCTTCTTCACCCTGGTAGGAATAGTCAGTGAACTGATTGTACACAGCCCATGCAGATTCAGGGTAAACCTTTATCTTCCAGTTTCCCCATTTCCGGTCAAGGATCTCATAATCCGACCAGTCAGCCTCTGCACTCATTTTGAAATAGGGTTCCAGTTTTTGGTCCCAGCCAACCCATACATTATGTCCACCGGCCCCTGTTGACATTCTGATGGTCGTTGAATCTCTGACAAAACTGGCGGCTACACTTGGGAAATCCTGGGCGGAGAAACTGTTTGTTTCATGCATGATTACCTCCTTAATGGCTTTTGCTTCAGCTTCATAATCAATGCCTGGCTGGCAGGAAGAAAACATCAGGTAAACACAGAATATTGAGATGAAAATCATGTTTTTCATAGTAATCGGGATTTCGGTTAGGTTAATAAAATTACAATTTTCAGTACAGTAAGTCAATTTATTTGGCAAACAAAAAACCAGGGAGGAGCAGATCTCAGATCTGCTCCTCCCTGGTTTCGAACCTGAATCGTCCTGTATCCTGCCTATGTTTTCTTATTAAGATATTCTTCTATCTTTTCCTCGTACTCCTCCTTCTTGATAACCAGCCGGAGTATTTCCTTATATATGGTTTTCAGGTCTTCCTTGGCTGAAATATACTCGTGTTCATTTTGAATCTTATCCGTCATGATCAAAGGGTTTTGCATTCTCATGGTTTGCGTTTTTCAAAGTTAATACATACATTGTTCCATATTTTATAATGGCTTGATAATTAAAATATTATGAACATAATAGAACCTTGGTAATCACATAAATATTGTCCGGAAATATGCAAGGCATGTACGGTTTCGTACACCATAAGGGCGGTTTTTATTTTTCGTTATTTTTATACCAAAATACTTCTCATGCGATCTATATTATTTTCCCTGGTCTTGATCCTTCTCAGCCACTTGGTTTTCAGTCAGCCAATCAGGATGATTAATAAAACGGATAGTACCAAAACCAAAACAATCAGGATAGACAAAAGGATAACCATCAAAACCTTCGATGGTGAAAAGTTCAAGGGAGAATGGCAGGTGCTTGATCAGGAGAAAATACTTGTGCAGGACCGGGAAGTTTTGAAGGACAATATCATGATGATCTCCGGCTTTGTACAGAGCAATTCAAGAGACCGGGCAGTGGGCATTGGACTGACAGTCGGCGCCGGGCTTGCATTCCCTGTAGCTGTTTATTACATTCTAGGTGGTATCGCCTGGGGATTTTCAAATGGCATCTTTGTCGGATCGACCCTGCTTGTTTTCGACCTGCTGCTTGCCTATGCCGGCACCACTATGATGGGCGTTATCCCGCGCAGGTTCAGCACCTTAAACTGGGAAATAGAATTGTTCCCGATCCAGCTTCCATTGCCAGTTGACTAAATGGGGATGTAAGCCTTGTATGCCATCGTGGACATAGAAACTACCGGAGGAAGCCCGAAGACCGAAAAAATTACGGAAATTGCGATTTATCATTTCAATGGCAATGAAGTCACAGATGAGTTTATATCCCTTGTCAATCCTGAAAAAAATATCCCTTACTATATCACTGCACTGACAGGTATCTCCAATGAAATGGTGGAAAATGCCCCCAAATTTTACGAGATTGCCAGAGATATCGTGAATTTTACCGAGGGAAGAATCCTTGTGGCACACAATGCCAGTTTCGATTATAAATTCATCAGATCAGAATTTAAAAGCCTGGGATATGAATTCAGGAGGGAAAATATGTGCACGCTCAGGCTCAGTCGTAAATTGCTCCCCGGACACCGTTCCTACAGCCTTGGGAACCTGTGCCGGGACCTGAATATTGTCATTAAGGGACGGCACAGGGCAGCCGGTGATGCCCTTGCCACGGTCAAACTACTGGATCTTTTACTGAACCGGTCCCGGGAAACCGGTCAGCAGGATATGCTGCAGGCATCCATTTCCAGTACCCTTAAGAACCTTCATCCCGATCTGGATAAAGACAACATTGATTCACTTCCTGAGGCGACCGGTGTGTACTATTTCCTGAATGACCAGCAACAGGTCATATACATTGGAAAAAGCAATAATATCCGGAAGCGGGTAATGAGCCATCTGAGTAATAATAGTTCCAGGCGGGCCATAGAGATGAAAGAAAACATTGCCGGGATCAATTTTGAGCTTACCGGTAGTGAATTGATCGCCCTGTTGATCGAATCGAGCGAGATCAAGAAACATGCCCCAAGGTACAACAGGGCACAGAAACGCAAAACCATGCATTATGGTTTGTACAGCCAGAAGGACGAACAGGGATATTACCGCCTGGAAATTGACCGTACTGTCAACAGGATTAACCAGGTGCCCGAGACCTGTTTCCAGAATAAAGCGGAAGCGAAAAGCATCCTGACAAAATTGATAGAACGACACTGGCTCTGCCAGAAACTATGCGGAATGTACGATACGGATGGCAGCTGTTTCCATTATGAGATCAGGCAATGCAACGGCGCCTGTATCGGGAAGGAAGCGCCGGATATTTATAATCAACGGGTGATGCGGGCCCTTTCGGCTTTTTACCATAAACATAAGAACCTCCTGATCATTGACAGGGGGCGTGAGGAAAGTGAACGGTCAGTGGTCCAGCTCGAAAACGGGAAATATATTGGCTTTGGTTTCCTGAACACCGAGGAATCATACCTCCAGCTGGAAGACATCGTCAACTGTATCAGGATATATGAGGATAACCGTGACATCCAGCAGATCATTAAGACCTACCTGAACAAACATGATGTGGAGAAAATAGTAAGGTATTAGATAAGGTAACTATCCAGCTTCCTGATCAGCTGCTTGACATTATCCCGGGTTTCTTCATCAAAGTCCTCGAACCTCACACCGGTATCCTGTACATGCAAAATGAAATCTGAAGCCAGTTTGGCCCTGGATATATCATTCATCTCGATGTATTCAGAGTTCTTTTCCGTGATGCCCACCCGCTGATGCAGCACAAAATTCTTAAAATCAATGGTTGAAAAAAGATCTTCCACACTTCCCAGGTTATCTAGGCGCAGGAGTTTTTTCGAGGCAATGGCATCATTGTTCAGATAAATATTACTTCTCAATTCCTGGTAAACCCGGTTACCCTCAGGATCATCATCCAGCAGAACGATGAAATCCAGTCTCCATCCCATCAACAGGTTTACCAGCATAGGCACGTTAATGACATCGGTGGAAGGAAGGAAATACAATTCTTTGGGATAGCCCGCAAGGTCAAAGATGGTACTCAAAAAATAGTAGGTCGGCGTATCTTCAACGATAATATTGTTTTTCTTTTTTACAAACTGGTGATCACTCATTTTAGTCCCCATCAAGGTATAGATTGGTGACAGGGTATCGGTGGAGGCGTCATTTAATGATTTTGGACTGAAAATAACGGTTTCACTGCGCATATCATCTTCTATGGCACGCTGGACGGCCAGCAGACGATATAATTTGTTCAGATTGATCAGGTGTGGTGAATGGGTGGAGTAAATGATCTGGATGTCTTCCTTAATATCTTCAAATACCTTCAATACATCTTCCTGGGCACGGGCATGCAGGCTGAGTCCCGGTTCATCGATCAGGAAAATCCTGGAACGTTCCTTGTTTTCGATGGCATTGGCCTTCAATTCAAGGTAAAATGACAGGAACCATCTTACACCACGACTCCGTTGTTTCGGGTACAGTCTCTCCTGGTCATCCTTGATCCAGAATTCCAGGTAAGGCTTACCCATTTTATCCGGATGACTGTCGTCGTAATGCTCGAGTTCAAAATGGATCTTGATCTTATTCGTTTTTCCCAGGCTCTGTCTCCAGTAATCCTGGAAATTCAGGGTAATTTCGTTGTTTAATTTTTCAATTTTGTGTTTGAGTATCCGGCTGTTCCTCTCCTCGAAAAAAGTAGCTTTGAGTCCCGATACAACCAAAAAATTCCTTGCTGCCTTATATCCTTCCACGGAAGCATTCAGAGAAAATACATCCTCGAGGTCTATCCTGTTGGGCAATAAGCTGCTGAAATCCTCAAATAATTCAAATACAGGTATATGGGAAAAGGCAATATCTGCCAGTTCAGATTCGCTGTAGAAGCCATTGTTCCTGTTCCTCTCTTTTTCAGCCAGATCTTCAGCATCTGATGGATCTGCTCCTTTCAGGATCCTGGATGTTACAGCCAGGCTGAATTCCGCCTTTTCAGATGATTTTTCAAGCTTCAGGTCATTTTCCAGGTGTTTTGAATTTAGCATATCCAGCTTGCTCTGCATCCCCTTCATCTCTTTCTCGGTCTCCAGGTTTTCCACATAACCTTGTAAGTCAATCAGCTCCCTGTATGAATCTTCCCAACGGAGTTTGGCCTCACTCAACTGATTCTGGGCTTCCAGACACAGCTGTGCATACCTTGATCGGTGCGACAATTCCTCAGCTTTTGCTGCCTTGGTTTCAACCGTTGCGGTCTTCTTCTCCAGGCGTTTATTTAATCGCTCCGTTTCAAGTACAAGCTTATGCACCTGGTTCTGAGTGTCCTGGTCAGGTTTTCTGTCGAGTATTTTTTTACTCCGGATTAATTGCGGGGTCAGCATATTCAGTTCTTTCTCAATATCTTCCCTCTCCACTTGTATCTGCTCCAGTTCTTCTTCTGCCCTCCTGGCATCCTTAATAATCCTGTGAAGTTCCTCCAGGGTTCTCTCCCTGAATTCCTTCATTTGCTCTTCCAGTTCTGTATAATACCTGCATACTGCTTCATCCCCAAAGCTGAGGTAACTGGATTTATCAGCGTTCCATGAACGTGTCAGGGTGATCTGCTCCCTGCTGTTGACAATCGCCAGGATCTTTTCCGGTACCTTCTTATCTGGAAATATTTTTTTTATTTCTGAGGAACTGATACTGAATGAGCATGAAACCTCGGGAAGGCTAAGATCGCTTCGCAGGATATCGTCAGAGATATTCCCTGAGTAAAAGCTGTTGAGGGCCTCAAGAATAGAGGTCTTACCGGATTCGTTCTGGCCAATTAATCCGGTTATATTATCGGATGCCAGATCCTGCCAGCCAGTATTGATAATTGACCTGTAATTCTTGATCTTGAATTGTTTAAACCACATATGACATCAGATTTTAATGCCTATGATCAGTACGTCATCTACCTGCTCAAGGTTACCTTTCCACTGGATGAAGTTGCGTTCCAGTTCACGCTTTTGCGATTCCAGAGGTTTGTTAGCATTTTTAGCCAGTAATTCTTGCATGTTCTTGTACCGGAATTTTTTCTCCTCCGGTCCGCCAAACTGGTCCGGATAACCATCAGAAAAGATATATATGAGATCACCCATTTCCAGTTTGATATCATGATTGGTGAATGACTTTTCAACAACAGCATTGATACCGATGGGCATCTTATCCCCGCGGGTCTCCGTCAGGCATCCGTTCCGGATTATGTACAGTGGATTGAAGGCACCCGAATACTCCATTTTCATTGCATCGAGATCTATCACACAAAGAGCGATATCCATCCCGTCCTTATGTTCACTGTTATCCCCTGTCTGGTGCAGGGCTTTCATTACATTTTCCCTCAGGCGATTGAGTATTGAATTGGCACGGGGGATCCGCCTGCTGACAATTTCATTCAGAAATGAGATGCCCAGAATACTCATAAAGGCACCAGGAACCCCATGACCTGTACAGTCGGCAGCGGCCACAGCAATCCTGTTATCTTTCCTGTTGTACCAGTAAAAATCCCCGCTTACGATATCCCGCGGCTTAAAAAGGACAAAACTTGACGGAAAGATTTTTTTGAAATATCTGAGATCAGGCAGTAATGCGGCCTGTATGGAACTTGCATAGGACAGGCTACCTTCAAGCTCCTTCTGCTGCTGCTCGATCTTGTTTTTTTGTTCACTGATCTTGGCGATCAGATCCCTTTCCAGGGCAACCTCTTTATAATGATCCATACCTAACTTCAATACTGCTATTCGATTGGATAATATAAATGTTATACGGATTCATACCGGCAATGTTCCAGGCATTAAAGCGGAATCCATGAACCGTTGAAGTTTTTATTTAAACGACTGTTTTTCTTACACTTATTATAAAATTTCAAATTTTGGCAGAGATTTTGCTTTTACTTAATCAAACGGACCTCATTTAAAACGTAAGAGTCATGAAAAAGATTATTATTATAACAGCAATATCACTCATCGCGATCTCTGCTCATGCCCAGAGAACCTCACGGGAGCGAAGCAGGCATGAACCGGTGAAACAGAAGAGTGAAACGGCCGTAAGACGGTCGGCTGAACAGAAAAAAAGCAGCAGAGGCCTGTATGCCGCCAGGACCAAACAGGTCACTTCGCGCGATATTTCCCATGCAAACAGGACCCGGACGAGCACTGCAAAAAACTTTTCTCCTGAGCGTTCCGGGACAGGCAGAACATATTATGATAAACCCGGCAAGGGCAATAATAAACCTGGTAACCAGGGCCGGGGAAATGCAAATAACGGCAGGTGGAATGACGGTCAAAAGCCAAGCCAGAACAGGGGCACCATCCATCCCTATAACGGATATAAATCGCCTCAGCGTGATGGCAACAATGGAAGAGACCCCAAAAATACACCGGCCCGGAACTATGGCAACAAGAGCAAGTATAATAGTCACAGGTCCCCAGTGGAAACGGGTACTGTCCGCAGTAACAATAGAAGCAGGACGCATCATGCCTCCAGCAACCATACGACCCAGCGAAAACATTATACAACTCCAAACCGGAGAGCAGTTCGTACGAATCATGTCAAAGGTTATCATTACAATCCTGTAAGGTACCGTACGGTCAACTATCATTACCGGGTACCGAAAAGGATCCATGTTACCTGGACCCACAGTATGTACCATGATTACCGGATCATGTATCCTGAATTCGGGTACTGGTATTATCCCATTGGATACCGGATTGTTACGATCCCTTCCTACCATGCCTATTACCACATTGGGGAGGTAAGGAATATATACGGCAGGGTCCATGAAGTTTATTATTCCTGGACTACTGATGAGTATCACCTGTATTTCGGCGGTAATTACCCATACCATGATTTCACCGTGATCATCTCAGGCAGACATGCGAGAAATTTCTCCATGCACCCTGAATTGTATTTCGAAGGAAGATATATGTGGGTAACCGGTTTGCTGAGTACATTCGAGGGAAGGCCTGAACTGATCGTGAAAAGAAGAAGCCAGATACACCTGTATTGATTACCAGACAATGAGATATAATTAGGTTTGAATTTAAAAAGGGTTGCCTCAAAAAGGCAGCCCTTTCTTGATATTAATTAATGGCAGAGTAATTTAAATCCACTAACTTGTAGAAGCCAAATAAATCAAAAAATGAAAACCATGAAAAAAACGCTGTGTTTACTGTTTTGTTCTTTTATTGTTCTATCGCTGGCTTCATCCAGGGTCTTTTCCCAGGAATGGACAAGTGAACAGGAAGAAGTCTGGTCAGTTGTTGAAAAAAGCTGGTCTGACTGGCAATCAGGAAATGCGACAGATGTAATGGCCTCGATCCATGAAAGTTACCAGGGATGGAGTGTCGATCAGCCGCTTCCCCTGGGGAAAAAGCAGGTTTCGGCAATGTACGAATGGATGGCCGCCAACTCAAAGATTCAGTACTTTATGCTGAATCCGGCACGTATCGTGGTCGAAAACGATGTTGCTGTAGTACATTATTATTTCGTCTTTTCAAGCGAGTATACCGAAGACGATGAAACCGAGCAGGAAACCTTATCAGGTAAGAACACCGAAACCTATATCAAGGAAGGCGGAAGCTGGTTGCTGCTTGGTGATATGACCATATACGAGGAAGAGGAAGATGATGACGATAATGACGATTGATTTACATTAATCACTTTTGCAGGAACCGGGCCGCTTCCTTATCTACATACCATACTAATTCTCCATGCACAGGTTTGATATGGGCTGCCGGAAAATTTTCCCTGTCAATGCCATCACCAAGTATACTGACCAGTACTGATGCTTTGTTTTCACCTGTGATCATGAAGAAGACCTTGTCTGCATGGTTGATCACCGGGCCGGTCAGGGTGATCCTTTGCTGACCTGTTTCAGGATGCCTGGCCACCTCACAGAGCCGCCCGGAATGCATTAATTGCATTTGGTCGGGGAATATGGAAGCTGTGTGTCCATCGGTTCCCATGCCCAGCAGGACCAGATCAAAGCAGGGCAGACCCTCCCGGACGGGCAATTGTGACCGCAGTAATGCTTCATACCTGTCTGCTTCTGCACGGGGTTCTTCCTCTCCCATCATCCTGTAAACATTGGCATAGCTAAATGAAAAATGTTTAAAGAGGGTTTCATCGGTCATCCGGTAGTTGCTTTCATGATGTTCCGGGGGCACACATCTTTCATCAACCCAGAAAAAGTTTACCTGTTCCAGCCATCCGGGAATTTCAGTAACAGATGCCATTTTCTCAAATAACACACGTGGAGTGGAGCCGCCTGAAAGAGCGATATTAAACCGGTGACCTTCCTGGACAGAGGCCATGACCAGACCGATCACTTTTTCAGCCAGAGAACAGGCCAGTTCATCTATTGACTTGAACGCATGTATCACAATTCGCAGTAGATGCCGTCATTGGCAAGGTTTTTACACGGATAGCGCCAGGTCATTCCTTTTTCCTCGATCAGGCCATCTGCTTCCTGGGGTCCCCAGGTACCTGCCGGATATCCATACAGGGCATGATCAGGATGGTTCTCCCAGTATTCCAGGATGGGTTCCACAAAGCCCCAGGCACAATCCACTGCATCTCCCCTGGCATATAATGTCGAATCACCCAGCATGCAATCATGCAACAGCCTCTCATAAGCCGAGGGCAGGTAGACTTCTGACAGGTCGGAGTAATGAAAATCCATGTTCACAGTCTGGACTTTGTATCCGGCGCCTGGGACCTTCATACTATATTTTATCAGCAGGCCCTCATCCGGTTGTATCCTGATAATCAGTTGATTCGTACTTAGTTCATCCATCTGCTGTCCGGAGAAAATGTGATGCGGGGTGGGCTGGAAGTGGACCACAATCTCAGTTACCCTGGTGGGCAGGCGTTTTCCTGTCCGGACATAGAACGGGACGTCCTTCCAACGCCAGTTGTCAATGTAAAACTTTATTCCAATATATGTCTCGGTGCGGCTCTCCGGATCTACCCCTGTCTCCTCCCTGTAGCTCTTGGCTGATTCTCCCCTGATTACGGATTCCGTATATTGTCCCCTGATCACATTGCTGGACATGTCTTCCTCGCTCAGGGGACGCAGTGATTCCAGCACCTTTACGATCTCATTGCGGATGGAACTGGAATCCGCCCATACCGGCGGTTCCATGGCAACCAGGGCAACCAGCTGTAACATATGGTTCTGGAACATATCACGCAATGCTCCTGATCCCTCATAGTAACCACCCCGGTCCCCGACCCCGATGCTTTCAGAAGCGGTGATTTCAACATGGTGTATATAATTCCTGTTCCACAGGGGTTCAAAGATGGCATTCGAGAACCTCGTTACCATGATATTCTGAACGGTTTCCTTCCCCAGGTAATGATCGATCCGGTAGATCTGTTCTTCATCAAAAACCTCCCTGAACTGCTGGTTCAGTTCCCTGCTGGATGCAAGGTCATAGCCGAATGGTTTTTCCACAATGATCCTGCGCCAGCCGGTTTTATTCCTGGCCAGTCCCTGGCCAGCCAGGCTGTGTGCCACTTTTGCATACAGACTCGGGGGGGTTGCCAGATAGAATATATGGTTGTCCCCTGTATTCAGTAACTGCTCCAGTACATCCAGTTTGTCTTTCAGCCTGGCGTATTCGGCGGGATCTGCTGTATCAATGGATACATAATACAGGCAATCAAGGAATGTCTCTACCCTGGCTGGATCTGCAACATCTCCTGAAAACGTTTCCAGGGCTTCCTGCATATGATCCCGGAATGATTCGTCGGAAAACACCTTCCTGCCTGTACCAAGCAGGGCGAATTGTTCTGGAAGCAGATCCTGGAGGTAGAGATGGTAGATCGATGGGATCAGTTTCCGTCGCGCAAGATCTCCTGACGCCCCAAAAATCGTCAGGATATGTGGGTCTGGTTTTTGCATACCCAAAAATAAGCCAATAATCCCAGATAGCCTATCCTGCAAAGTTAAAGGAATGCTAATTACAGTGCTTCAAGAACCCTGTTCACTTTCTCTGTAATGGCCTGGCTGATCTCCTCCATTTCTCCCCTCATGAGACTGGACATGGTTTCATGCGGATTCATGGCCAGGACCTCTGTTCCGCCTTCCACTGCCTGAACAACAAAGTTGCAAGGGAGGAGGGTTCCGATCTTGTCATCAAGGGTCAGGGCCTGGTGAGCATATTCCGGATTGCATGCTCCCAGGATCAGGTAAGGCCTGAAATCAACATCAAGTTTCTTTTTGAGGGTTTCCCGGACATCGATCTGGGTGATGACACCAAATCCTTCCTTCTGCAGCTCCTCAACAACTTTGGCTACTGCCTCCGTAAATTCCAGGCTGATCTTTTTTGCTAAATAGTATGCCATATCAACTGAATTATCTATCTATGTCGATATAAAGATACACAATTTCCGGATATTATGGTTTTCCACCATTGACAATATCCGCTGTTGCAATGGTACTGCTGTAGTTTACTGAATATGCCGTAAAGAATCCAATGGCGTCATTATCGAAATTGGTACGGATATTGGCCGGCGGACCGCTGAAAAGGGGTGTCTGAGGGAAGACCTGGCTTTGTGCCTCGATCACATAATTGTAATATTCTTCCGTAATGCCATTGATCTCAAAGGTGATGGTATCCCCAACTTCGACTACCTCTTCGGGCTTATCGGTACTCAGGAACTGTGAAGGGATCCCATAGGTATAATTCCCATTGAAGAATTCGTCATTCTGTACGATCAGTTCATAAAGGGTATCGGTGACCAGCACTCCGTTCTTCCATACCTTGAAAGCATACCAGTCCGGATCGGGAGAGTCCCATGCCCATACCCTTACCTGGTATCCGCTGACAAAAGTATCGAACCATTCTATTTGAATTGAATCAATCGTGTTCACAGGCCTCATCGCAGATGCGGCTGTATATTCTTCCCCCATTCCATCCTTGTCGATATCCACATTCCTGATTCTCAGCGTGTAGGTTCTGCCTGGTATCCCGTGGTAATCCGGGCTCGTGAGATACCATCCGGGCAGGGTATCAGATTCCGTAAGCATGTGTACACTTTCCCCGTCATCAATGGCTACCTCAGCACCTGTAACAGCCGGTGCAGCCTGGTTATGGAAATAATCGCTGGTCTCACTGAGCCTGATCCAGTGTGCGGCGGTGTCGCTGGTTACATAACCCTCAACAACCAGCCTTGTATAGGTTGAATCCAGTTCTATATCAATTCTTTCCGTACAATTCCAGAGGGACAAAGAAATGGCGAGTATGATGATGCTTGTTTTTATGGTTGTTATGGAGTTCATATTCCTTTGTATTAGAAGTGAAAATTCCAGGTCAGTGCCGGTATGACCGGGAAAAGATAGGTCATCTCTGCATGGGTGATATTCGGATTTTCTTCATCCTGGATAAAATTAATGGCCCAGGCATTTTTTCTGCCATATGCATTGTAGACCGACAGGTTCAGGTCCCAGTGCCACTTGCGGTCCGGTTTTGGTTTTGACCCGAATGAAACAGACATGTCCAGGCGGTGGTAGTCAGGCATCCGGTATGCATTCCTGTTGGAATAAACCGGGGCTATATTCCCCATGTATTCGAACCTGCCCGTTGGAAAGGTTACTGGTAACCCGGTGCTGTAGACCCAGTTGGCCGAGACCCATAACCTTGCGGAAATTTCATAATTTCCGACAATGGCAATATCATGGGGTTTGTCATAGGGGGCCGCATAGGGATTGCCGTCATTGATCTCCGGCACCTCCCTGGTGGTTTTCGAATAAGTATAGCTGATCCATCCGTTCAGCCTGCCCTCATTTTTGCGCAAAAGGAATTCAAGGCCATATGAGGTCGCCTCACCGATCCTGATCTCACCCTCCATATAGCGGTTCAGTAACAGGTTGGCGTGATCCTTGAAATCGATGGCATTCCTCATTTGCTTGTAATATGCCTCAACAGAAACTTCCAGCCGGTTGTCGAGCAGGTTCCTGAAATAACCGATGGCGACCTGGTCAGAGACCTGCGGATTCACGTTCGGTGTGGAAGGGAACCATACATCCAGTGGAGTCCCGGCCGTTGAGTTCTGGGCAAGGTGCACATACTGCCGGGTCCGTGAATAACTGGATTTAATCGATGAAACATCATTGATCATGAAAGAAACAGCTGCCCTGGGTTCCAGTCCCAAAAAATGATGATAAACATCCCCCCTGCCGTATACAGTTGAATCTCTGGCATTATAATGCTCATCGTAGTTGTAGATGGTACCTGGACCAACATTATGGAAACTGCTGAATCTCAATCCATAACGCAAGTTCCATCGTTCTCCAAAGGATTGTTCGGCAGAGACATACACCCCATTTTCCAGGGCATAATTGGTTGGCAGGATAAATTCCGTAAAAAGGCTCTGCTCCCCCGTACCATATGCACTGCCAGGTTCAAAATCATGGAATGTGCTGATCAATCCGAATCTCAGGGTATGCTCGGGTGTAATGTAAAAATTCAGATCGCCCTTGGCGCTGTAATCTTTCATTTTAGAACGCCACACAAAGGAATTTGCATCCCCGTCAGGTGTTCCTAGTTCATAGTCATAGCGGGTGTGGATCAGCGTGAAATTGCTGAAAATCCTGGAGGAGAAAAGATGGTTCCACCGCAGTGTATAGGTCTGGTTGCCGAATGCCATCCTGGCAAAGGGATTGGCATATACATCCCGTCCCAGGTAACCGGATACAAACAACCTGTTTTTTTCATTGAATATATGATTCAATTTCAGGTTCAGATCATAGAAAAACAAGGTGTTATCCCTGACATCCGGATCTTTTGCAAATGGAAGGAACAGATCGGCATAGGTTCTTCTTCCGGCTACAAGGAAGGAGGTTTTATCCTTGATGATGGGTCCTTCCAGGGTAAGCCTGCTGGAGATCGTACCAATCCCACCTGAACCGGAGAACTTCTTCAGGTTCCCTTCTTTCATCCTCACATCGAGGAGGGAAGAGAGCCTTCCTCCAAAATCTGCGGGGATATCTCCCTTATACAACTTTACATCCTTGATGGCATCATTATTAAATACCGAAAAGAATCCCATGAGGTGGGAAGCATTGTAAACGGTAGCCTCATCCAGCAGGATCAGGTTCTGGTCAGGGTTCCCGCCCCTGACTGAAAAGCCTGATGCTCCCTCACTGGATGCCTGTACACCGGGAAGCAATTGTATGGCCTTGATCACATCCACTTCCCCCATCAGCGTCGGAATCCTCTTGATGGATTTGATGGGTAGTTTGTTCACGCTCATCTCAGCCTTCCTGACATGTGCCTGTCTTCCTTCCGACCGGATGGTTACTTCTGCAAGTTCCTGGATCTGCTCCTGCAATTCGAGGTTAAAGGTCAGGTTCTCATTCAGGTTGACCGCTAATTCCTGCAATGCATATCCTACGTAGGAGATTTTGAGATGATAAAATCCCGGGGGAAGGCTCAGGGAATAAAATCCATAGACATTGGTAACCGTCCCCCTGTTCAGTTCCTGGACCATGACGGCTGCGCCAATGAGTTCCTCATCGGTGCCTGTATCCTTGATGAAGCCGCTGATGGTATATCGCGGACCCGTCTCTTCTTCACTATCCGCCAGCAGTGATAAAATGTAAAATATCAGGCAAAGGGATATCAGTAGTGGTTTTCTCATTTCATTTAAACTTTCCTATTCACATAGACAAATACCAAACCAAAAGGTTGTACACGTTGACAAAGTTTAGGTTAAGAAATCATTAAACGAATTATTTCTAGATGAACAGGGGAAAATTATCGGTGAACGACAGTAAGCCGCGAATGAATGGCAAATCACTGTCAATACTGGCACAACATCCATATGAGGCATGATCAAACCGGCCGGAAACTTGATTTTCCAATCGATTGATGTAAGCTGTCCCTGACCCAGTCCCCCACTTCAGAAGTACCTTTGGGATGATTGGGCCGGATGTCTCCTGTCACCATTCCTGATTCCAGGGCAAATGTTACAATATCCCGAATGTCTGCTGCTGATTGCTCCAGTCCGAAATGATCCATCATCATGGCCAGGCTGAGAATGGTGGCAAACGGATTGGCTATATCTTTCCCGGCGATCTGGGGGGCAGATCCGTGGATGGGCTCGAAGAGGGCCGCACCCTCTCCCACTGATGCTGAAGGCAGCATGCCGATGGAGCCGGTGATCACGGATGCCTCATCCGTAATGATGTCACCGAACATATTCTCGGTCAGCACCACATCAAAATTCGCCGGTTGCAGGATGATCTGCATGGCTGCATTGTCGACAAACATGAAATCCAGCGTGATATCCGGGTATTCAGGGGCCAGATGTTGTACCGTCTCCCTCCACAGACGGGATGTTTCCAGGATATTGGCCTTGTCAACCAGGGTGACTTTCTTCCGGCGTTTACCGGCAGCGTCAAAGGCCATTCTGGCGATTCGCTCAATCTCAGGAGCGGTGTAATTGCAATGATCCCAGGCCTCTGTCCTGTCCGCATTGCGTCCTTTATCCCCGAAATAGATGCCACCGGTCAGTTCCCTGAAAACAACAAAATCCACGCCTTTCAGAAGATGATCTTTCAGCGGTGAGATGGGATCAAGCACCGGGAATGTTTTAACAGGCCGGATGTTGGCAAACAGTCCAAGTGACTTCCTGATCTTCAGCAGTCCCTGCTCGGGTCTGACCTTTGCGGTCGGATCCAGATCATATTTCGGGTGCCCGACTGCTCCCAGCAGTACACCATCAGAGGCCTGACACTTTTCAATGGTATCGTCAGGCAGGGGATTGCCGGTCTGATCAATGGCGGTGGCACCGATAAGCCCATCTTCTAAACTGAAACTTACATTTTCTTTTTGTTCTATAACGGGAATTAATTTCAATGCCTGCGCGATAACTTCCGGTCCGATCCCGTCCCCGGCTAATACAGTGATTTTATAATCCATCCTATTTGAAATGATTTCGTTCGATGATATTCAGCATTTTTTCGGTGGCCTTGATAGCGGCTTCCGTCTGGTCGGCCTCCAGTGCCTTGGTTTTGAATTCCCTGTCCTTGAATTCCCAGGTGATCACGGCTTCCACGAGGGCATCCGTTTTCCCACCCGGGGGAATGGTAACAAGGTAATCCACCAGTATGGGACGTTCCCTGTGGAGTTGTTTAGTGTAGATCTTCCACAGGGCCTTCATGAAGGCATCGTACTGTCCGTCCCCGATGCTGCTTGCCTCATAATCCTTGCCGTTGATCTCGATGATGATATTGGCAATGGGCCGCAAACCGTTGGCCAGGGTGAGGGCATAGCTCTTTACCTTGATGGGCTTTTGCAGGTCTGATCCACCGAGCACATCAGATATGATGTAGGGCAGATCCTCCGTGGTCACCGTCTCCTTTTTGTCTCCCAGTTCAATGATCCGCTGTGTGACCTTCCTGGTGGATTCCAGATCGAGGTGGAGTCCCAGTTCCTCCAGGTTCTTCTTGATATTGGCCTTGCCTGAGGTTTTACCGAGGGCATATTTCCTGGTCCGGCCAAAACGCTCAGGCATCAATTCATTAAAATATAAATTGCTTTTGGAGTCCCCGTCAGCATGCACCCCGCAGGTCTGGGTATAAACATTTTCTCCAATGAGAGGCTTGTTCTCGGGGACCCTGATACCGGAGAAGGATTCCACGAGACGGCTGATCTTGGTCAGTTTGGACTCATCGACATTGTGCTCCACTTTCAGGTGATCGTTCAGGATCCCCATCACACTGGAGATGGGTACATTGCCTGCCCTTTCCCCAAGGCCGTTCACAGTTGTATGGACGCCATGCACACCAGCCCTTACAGACGCATAAACATTGGCCGTTGAGAGATCGTAATCATTATGGGCATGAAAATCAATATGCAGGCCGGGATACCTTTCCAGCATCCTGCTGCAAAACTCATAGGTCTGTTCGTAATTCAGGATCCCAAGGGTATCGGGCAGCATCAACCTTCTGATGTTTGTATCCTTCAGGGTATCTGTGAGAAAATAAACGTAGTCCGGTGAATTGATCATGCCGTTGGACCAGTCCTCCAGGTACAGGTTGGAAATGATCCCTTTGGAGGTAGCGTATTCGATGACGGATTCAAGATCGGCCAGGTGTTCTTCGGGTGATTTGCGCAATTGCTCCCTGACATGCTTCAGGGATCCCTTGGCGAGCAGGTTGACCACTTTCCCGCCGGCCTCAAGAATCCAGTCCAGCGAGGCATTGTTGTCGATGAATCCCAGGATCTCAATGCGTTCCAGATAATTTTTTTGCCTTGCCCATTCAACAATCTTATGAACCGCCTCAAATTCCCCTTCCGAGACATGGGCAGAGGCGATCTCTATCCGGTCCACCTTCACTTCTTCCAGCAATATCTTGGCGATATTCAGCTTCTCAGGTGCATTGAAGGAGACGCCGGAGGTTTGTTCCCCGTCACGCAGGGTGGTATCCATTATTTCCAGTTTCATGTCCTCGTGGTTTTAAATTCATATTCGGCTACCTTGTCCAGGATACTGATCAGGTAGTCTATATCGTCATAGCCATTTTGCAGGCATTGCTTCTTGTAAGGATTGATCTCGAAATGCGCTGAATCACCGGAACTCATTATTTTGATTTCCTGGTTATCCAGGTTCACCAGGATCTCTTCCTGTGGATTGGCAGCTATTTTTCCGAGCAGCAATGACAGAAACCCGTCGGATACCTGTACTGGCAACAGTCCATTGTTCAGGGCATTGTTTTTAAAAATATCCGCAAAAAAGCTGGATACAACAACCCTGAATCCGTAATCGACCAGTGCCCATGCTGCATGTTCCCTGCTTGAACCTGAGCCAAAATTCTTCCCGGCGACCAGGATGGATCCCCGGTAGTTGTCATTATTCAGTACAAAATCCTGCCTGGGCCGGTTATTCTCGTCGAAGCGCCAGTCCCTGAACAGGTTATCCCCGAATCCCTCCCTGTCGGTAGCTTTTAGATACCTGGCAGGAATGATCTGGTCTGTGTCTATGTTTTCAACAGGAAGCGGGACAGCCGTTGATGTAATCGTTTTGAATTTCTCCATGATCTTTTAAACTAGGTGCCTTACGTCTGTTATCTTTCCACTGAGGGCTGTGGCTGCAGCTGTCAGGGGACTGGCAAGAATGGTCCGTGATTCGGGTCCCTGCCGGCCTTCAAAATTCCGGTTGGAGGTAGACACACAATATTCTCCTCTGGGTACCTTGTCTTCATTCATGCCAAGGCAGGCTGAGCAGCCAGGCTGCCTGATCTCAAAACCGGCATCTTCAAGTACCTCCCTTAGTCCCTCGTCATCAATCTGCTTTTCCACCAGCTTTGATCCAGGGATGAGGTAGGCCCTGATGTTGTCAGCTTTCTGTTTCCCCCTGACAATATCCGCCACTGCCCTGAAATCCTCGATGCGGGCATTGGTACAGCTGCCGATAAAAACATAATTCACAGGCATGTCAAGCAGCAGTTCCCCCTGTTTGAGTCCCATGTAATCCAGTGCCTTCTCCTCTCCTGCCCTGCCGGGGACGGGCTGGTCAACCGGGATCCCCATGCCCGGGTTGGTTCCGTAAGTCAGCATGGGCGGTATGTCCTCCGCCTTGATTTCCAGCACTGCATCGAACACAGCATCAGGATCCGTATAAAGTTCTTTCCAGCGCTTCACTGCCTCGTCATAACCGGTATCCTGTGGTCCATACTTCCTTCCTTTCAGGTATTCGAATGTCTTCTCATCCGGGGCGATCAATCCTCCCCTGGCACCCATTTCAATGCTCATATTACAGACCGTCATGCGGGCCTCCATGGACATATTCCTGAAGGTGGATCCGGCATATTCAACAAAATAGCCGGTCCCCCCGCCTGCTCCGAGCCGGGCGATGATGTAAAGGATGACATCCTTGGAAACAACCCCCTTTCCCAGTTCACCCTCAACGTTGATCTTCATTTTCTTCGGCTTATACTGAAGCAGGCACTGGCTGGCAAGGACCATTTCCACCTCGCTGGTGCCAATGCCAAAGGCAATGGTTCCAAAGGCACCATGCGTTGCCGTATGGCTGTCTCCGCAGACAATGGTCTGTCCGGGCTGGGTGATCCCGAGTTCCGGACCTATAATATGGACAATGCCATGATGCTCATGGTTCAGGTGAAACAATTGGATGCCATGCTCCCTGCAGTTTTCAGTCAGTCTTTCGACCTGCAGCCTGGACAGTTTTTCCTGGATGGGCATGTGCTGATCAATGGTTGGCACATTGTGATCCGGGGTGGCAAACACCCGCTCCGGACGAAACACCTTGATCCCTCTTTTCTTGAGTCCAGTGAATGCCTGTGGACTGGTAACCTCGTGGATGAAGTGCCTGTCTATATACAATACATCCGGGCCATTGGATATCGTGTCCACCACATGCCGTTCCCAGATTTTATCAAAAAGCGTTTTGGACATATTATTAATAAAAGATTTAAAGATCTGAATATTTCAAATTACAAAGATAAGGTAAAAACGGTTGAATATTCGGTGGCAGGGAATAATTCCTGAGGATCCCGGTCAGACGATCTGTGCCAGGGCATCAACGAAAGCTTCCACAGATGCTGTGACAATATCAGTGTTGGCAGAAAATCCATAATAAGTACTTCCCTTGTGCTGTACCTGCACATGTACCTTTCCAAGGTCGTCACTTCCCCTGGTAATTGCCTGGATAAGGAATTCCTCGAGCCGCACTTTCTTGTTTACCATTTTCTTCACGGCTGTGAATGCAGCATCAATGGGCCCGTTACCGGTGGCAGTTTCCAGAAATGATTCACCCTGTATTTGAAGTCCCACAGTGGCAGACGGGATAGAGTTTAGTCCACAGGTAACCTGGAGGATCTTAACTTCAATGTTCCTTGGGCCACGTTTTTCTTTTCCTACCAGAACCTTAAGATCTTCATCATTGACCTCCTTCTTTTTATCCGCTACACTGAGGAACTCTTCGTATAAATGATCCAGCTTAGCCTTGCTAAGTTTGTAACCAAGCCTTTCCACCCGATGTTTCAATGCAGCTCTCCCGCTGCGTGCGGTCAGCAAAATAGAGGATTCATTGATCCCGACAGACCTCGGGTCAATGATCTCATAATTCTCCCTTCTTTTAAGAACGCCGTCCTGGTGGATTCCTGATGAATGTGCGAAAGCATTCCTTCCGACAATGGCCTTGTTGGGCTGAACAGGCATGCGCATCAGTGTGGATACCAGGCGGGAGGTTCTGTATATTCGTTTGGGATTAACATCTGTATATAACCTCAGGTGTCTGCGGCTCTTAATGGTCATCACGACTTCCTCAAGGGATGTGTTCCCGGCCCTTTCCCCTATTCCGTTCATGGTCACTTCGACTTGCCTGGCTCCGTTGATCACACCTGTGATGGTATTGGCGGTCGCCATGCCCAGGTCATTATGGCAATGTGTGGAAATGATGGCATCATCAATATTTTCCACATGGTCTTTCAGGTATTTTATCTTGGCACCAAATTCTTCCGGCAGCGTATATCCTGTGGTATCAGGAATATTTACGACAGTAGCTCCGGCTTTGATCACTGCCTGGATCACCTTTGCCAGGTACTTGTTTTCTGTCCGGCCGGCATCCTCCGCATAGAATTCAACATCGTCCACAAAACTTTTGGCATACTTGACGGCTTCCACAGCCCGTTCCAGGATCTCATCCGGATTTGAGTTAAGTTTATAATTGATATGGTAATAGGAAGTGCCAATACCGGTGTGAATTCTTGGACGGGTGGCATATTGAAGTGCTTCGGCCGCCACCTCTATATCTTTCTTTACGGCACGTGTAAGACCGCAAATTACCGGTTCCTTCACTACCTTTGAGATTTCCATTACAGAGTTGAAATCCCCCGGACTCGAAATCGGAAATCCTGCTTCAATGATATCCACACCTAGGCTCTCAAGTTCTTTGGCAACTTCGATCTTCTCAATTGTATTTAACTGACATCCTGGAACTTGCTCGCCATCCCTCAGGGTGGTATCAAAAACATATACCTTTTCCTTATTCATGACCTGACATTTTTGTGTGGGATAATTATTAATTGGAAATACAAAAGAAGTAAATAATTATGAATTATGCTATCTAACATAAACATATTTAGCTGCACTGCGGCTTGTTCCCTGTCCTGTAAGTGGAACTCTCCCGGAATAGCAGATCAGCCGTGGATATCCTTTACCTGGTTACTTGAACTCAAGTTTTAGCTTCTCAACCCAGCCATTCACGCGATCCTTGTTTTTGCTTCCCTGGGTTTCAAAATCAATGCCCAGTCCTATGAACTGGTCCCCTCTCTCAGCCCGAGAAGATTCGTAGGAATATCCTTCAGTAGATGTAAATCCGACCAGTCTGGCACCCTGTGCTTCCAGTATCTCGCCAAGGATTCCCATGCCATCCAGGAAGTTTTCAGGATACCCCTTCTGGTCGCCCAGGCCGAACAGGGCAACCCGCTTACCCTTAAGGTCCATGTCTTCAAGTTCCGGAATGAATTCATCCCAGTGGTTGGGCAGTTCACCGTCAAACCAGGTTGCGGTTCCACAGATCAGGTTGTCATATTGCAAAAACTCTTCAGGTGTGACTTCCTCTATGTTTAACAGTTTAACGTCGGCATCCTTCCCGAAAGCCTCCTTGATGCGTTTGGCGATCTTGCCGGTTTTCTGTGTATTAAAGCTATAAACGATGGCTGTTTTTTGCATGGTTCGGTAAGATTTAATATTGCAGCAGGTCCCTGGCAGCAGTCAGGATTTTTTCAGTATTTGGGAGAATGGCAGCTTCCAGGATCCGGTTAAAGCCCACGGGGGTAAAAGTGGATCCTACCCTTTTGACAGGACCATCAAGGTATTCGAAAGCTTCATCAGTGATCTGGGCAGCCAGTTCAGCACCGAAACCTGAAAAAACCTTGTCTTCGTGCACAATCAGGACTTTCCCTGTTTTTTTCACCGAGGCCAGTATGGTTTCCTTATCCAGCGGGATCAGAGACCGGAGATCAATAACCTCGACACTGGCCCCGTCTTCCTCGTACAGCTTATGGGCAGCCTCCAGGCACATGTGGCTTGTATTGCCGTAGGTGATCATGCTCAGGTCCTCCCCTTCCCTGCGGATCCGTGCCTTTCCGAAGGGTACCTCAAAATCATCGGGCACAGGTGTGGCGGCTTTGGGGGAATTGTACAGCGCCTTGGGCTCCATATAGAAATTCAGTCCCCTTGAACGCATACAGGTACGCAGTAAACCTGCCGCATCATCGGCAAAGGACGGATAAACCACCCTGACACCCGGAAATGTGGTAATGGCCCCTTCAATGGTCTGTGAATGATACAGTCCGCCTCCGATATATCCACCGGAAGCCAGCCTGATGGTGACATTGGGCGAGTACTGTCCCTTGCTGCGCCAGTATTCATGTGTTGTTTCAACAAATGCCTCCATGGCAGGCCAAAAATAATCGGCAAATTCCGCACCCTCGGCAACGATCCGTACCTTATCATTGAAGCGGCTCATGCCATTGGCTGTCCCGACAATAAAATCCTCCGCGATGGGAGCATTGAATACACGCTCCTTGCCGAATTCCTTCTGCATTCCCTTGGTCACATTGAAAACACCGCCCTTTTCCTTATGCGCGACATCCTGTCCCCATATAAAGGTATCAGGATTATGCCGGAATTCAGCCTTCAGGGTTTCGTTCAGGGCCTGGATCAGTTTAATTGGCGTTCCATCATGCTGGTGTATCCCGTCGGTATATTTTTCGGGTACATATGGTTCGGGAATTACAAAATCATGAATGGATTCCGGGGAAGGATCCGGTGCGGCCATGCCGGCCTTGTGCGCCTTCTTGACAACCTCCTTCATTTCATCCTCGATGGCGGTCAGCTCTTCATCTGTAAATCTTTGATAGCGTAACAACAGCCGGCGGTATTTTGCCAGCGGATCGTACTGCTTCACATAGTTCAGTTCATAATCATCCCTGTACAAATCATGTGCATCTGAGTTGGAATGGGAATGGATCCTCACGCAGTTGGCCTGCACAATCACGGGCTCTTCATGCTCCTCAATATGCTGGCGGGCTTCCACAAGGGCATTCATTGAATCGAATACATCCTTGCCATTGCAATGAATGATCTTCAGGTTCTTGAAACCGGAAAAATTATCCGCCACTTTCCGCCGGGCGGTCTGGTCTTTTTTAGGGACCGATATCCCGTATCCGTTATCCTGGATGACAAATAGAACGGGAAGCTTTTCATTGGACGCGCCATTGATGGCCTCGTACACATAACCTTCAGAAACGGATGATTCTCCCTGGGAGCAGATGGAGATCCCGGGCGTCTTGTATTTCTTCATGGCCCGGCCCACGCCAACGGCATGCAATGAATGGTTTCCCGTGGATGAGGAGACATTGTGAACGTTCCATTCGGGCTTGGCAAAGTGATTCGACATATGCCGCCCGCCACCGGCCACATCCACGTCCTTCGATATCCCGTTATAAATGATCTCTTCAGCCGTCAGACCGGCTGAGATTGCTGTCAGCATATCACGGTAATAAGGAAACAAATGGTCCGTTTCCCGGTTAAAGACCTGCCCGATGGCCAATTGTATCCCGTCATGGCCTGCGTAAGGTGCATGATAGGACCAGCCAATGGCCTGTTTCAGATAATTTGGCGCCCTGTCATCCAGTAAGCGGCCAAGGGTCATCAGGCGGAACCAATGCTCTAGCGTTTCTTTATCTGTCGTCTTTATGCCGTATTTTCTTTCTTTGCTCATAATCTGTCAAATTACCTTATCGCCATCAAAATTTTCAAGGTAGTCGGCAAGCTTCCTGAGGAATGCACCCCCATAGGCCCCGTCAATGATCCTGTGATCGTAGGTCAGGGAGAGGAACATCTTATGTCTGATCCCGATGACATCGCCGGTAGATGTTTCAATAACCGTAGGTTTCTTTTCCACCGTTCCGATAGCCAGGATGGCCACCTGTGGCTGGTTGATGATGGGTGTTCCCATTACATTCCGGAAAGTACCGAAATTGGAAATGGTGAAGGTCCCTCCCTGGATATCATCCGGATTCAACTTGTTGTTCCTGGCAGCATCGGCCATCTTGTTCAGGGCCTTGGTCAAACCAAGCAGGTTGAGTGAATCTGCCCGTTTGATGACAGGTACGATCAGGTTGCCAGAGGGCAGGGCCACGGCAATGCCCAGGTTGATATCTTTTTTCAGGATGATCTTATCCCCGTCCACCGAGGCATTGATCATGGGAAAGTCTTTCAGGGCCTGGATAATGGCCTCCATGAATACGGGAAGGTAGGTGATCTTCTCCCCTTCCCTCTTTTGAAAATCATCCTTCACCCTGTTCCTCCACAGTACAATATCTGTCACATCAGCTTCAAGCATATTGGTAACATGTGCGGATGTCTGCTTGGACATGATCATGTGGTCAGCGATCAATTTACGCATCCGGTCCATCTCAATGATCTCATCCTCAGCACTGACCGAGGCTGAGACTTTGGGTTTCTCTGGTGCGGTTGCCGGACCGGCTGGCCTTGAAACAGCGGGCCCGGATACGGGTTTTGCAGCAGGGGATGTCCTTGCCTTTAAATAGTCAACTATATCTTTTTTCTGTACCCTGCCGTTTCTGCCACTGCCCTGTATAGCCTCAAGTTCTTCCATGGAAACCCCTTCCTCCCTGGCAATGGTAAGCACCAGCGGGGAATAGAAACGTCCTGATCCACCTGTTTTTTCAACCTCCTGAGAAGGAATTACCCCAACTGAATCCCGGGCCTCCGTCATATCACTAATGGGACGCTTAACTTCAACTGTTTCTTCTTTATCCTTAACATCTTCTGAAGGCATCCCGGGTTTCTCGTCCGCGACCACATCACCTCCGCTTGTATCAATGACTGCTATAATGGTTCCTACCGGGACTGTCTGGTCCTGTTCGTAATGTATCTTTACAACGGTTCCGGAAACCGGACTGGGGATCTCTGAATCAACTTTATCTGTGGCTATCTCAAGCAACACATCATCATCTTCGATCTTGTCACCCACCTTCACAAACCATTTGGTTATCGTTGCTTCCTCGATGCTTTCGCCCAGTTTGGGCATCAGAAGTTCAAATTGTGCCATTTTTACTGGTTCTTAATGCGCTGCAAATATAAGAAACTTCTATCAATTTATATCCGGTCTAAATAGCTATTGACCCCCTGTAACATGCTTCACCTGACAAATGGTTCGATTCCAGGTGGTACCACATCCTTTTGTCGAAAATCCCTGTAGACTGATGATCTACAGGGATTTATTTTTGGCTGTTGATGATTTCGTTGATGAATTTGAAATTCGCGAAACACTAATTCAGAATGGCCTAGCTTTATAGGAAAATGACATGCTACTCCAGATAAATTACTTTTGTTTTGTTTGGAACCTCTACCAAATTTTCATAGAATTCTACAATGATGCTGTCCGATCCGGTAGGATTAATTGTATCGTTTCCGGAACTATATTCAAATTGAATTATCAGATCACATGTTTTCCCGGATTCAATTGAAGTAAAAATTTGTGATTTATCAGTATAATTATACTGTGATACTTTCCAGTTCACAGGTCCATTAGGTGCAAACTGATAATACCACATACCTCCTCGAAGTATTATTTCTAGGCTGACACCAATTGGCAAGTTTGCAGCTAAACTATAATCATGATTAGTTTTGAAGTTTGATTTACCATCAAAGAGTATATTCTCCCCATAATCACTGTATTCAGGATATTCTATTGATGAGGTAAATTCAAAATCACTGCTATCCTGAAATAATTTCACATATTTTTCAAAATCAGGGATTATTGCAGTCACGCCCAATTCCTCATACCTGTATTCCAGATTTTCTCTGATCTTTGGCATATTCAATAATTTTGCATGGTTTATTAAATCTGTTCCCAGAACTGAACTATTTAATTCACCATCTTCTCTAATATCAGTGCTAATGTTTGCTATTAGTTCCGCTAGTTCAGCAACAGTTCTGTATCCATGAAGGATTACCGAAATTGCCAGGAGGATAGCATTATCATCACCATCTTTTGAAATATCCAATAATTCAGATTCATTTATATCTGTTTTTTCAATTTCGAAAATTTTTAATATTTCTGCTTGAGCTTGTTTTTTAGCCTCACTAAAAGTACTTCCACCTGAGATTAAATATTCTACTCTTCCTTTTTCCAGGCTTGACAGAACATTAACATTTAAAGTGGTTTTGTCTGAAATATTCGATAACGCAAAAAGCGTTAACTGAGCAGTTGAATTTTCGTTGTTGATCTCATTGAAATAAAAGCCATCTGCCTTCAGTTCAACAAACTCAGAGGATAATTCGATATTTTTAATCTCGAAGGTGCCTCTATTATCTAGTATCTGTGTAGAGAAGGTCCTGCCGGAGGGTATCACCTCATCTGATAATTCAGAAATCGTGATGGCTGTACCGTTTAAGTAAGGCCCTTTTTGAACATAACCTTTTACGTTATCTATCAACAGATTACCCTGGTCTTCTTTCTCACATGATGATATGATTAGCAGCATTCCAAGAATTGGAAGTAACCAAATCGATTTCATTTTATGGAGTTTTTATATTAAGTTATAAGTCACAAAAACTATGCTAAACTATGATGACTTAACCTTTTTTGTGGGCTGGTTACAGTTCTATATCCTTATACCGAAAATCCTTGTAGACTAATTTGCTACAGAGATTTTCTTTTTAGCGGTAATGAATTCGTTTATGTATTTGGCAATCGACAGATCCTTGTGTTATACTCCCCATTGAGATTTTAATATTACCAGGAATTAGTGTTGGATGAATATCAGCACTTTTTAGGTTTTCCCTTATTATTTTTACCTTTTCCTTTAGCACCTTTATTTTTTGTATTCTCTTTGAGGTTGTGAAATTCAGGTGAGCCAGGTTTAATTCCTAATTCTTTGGCAATAAATCCCCATCCTTTATCTCTGTTAACTTCATATACTTCAACCACCTGATCAATGGACCTGCCACTTAATTTGGAAAGTTCAAGTGCAAGATAAATTTCAGCTGGTTCCATTTTTACAGAAATACTCAAATAGTCTATTTTTTTATCTGATACATCGTATGATAATGCCAGGTTAGTTTTAAATGCTCCAAAATCCAAATTGGCCTCAGCATTTATCTTACCTAAATCTGCATCCAATTCTGCAGATCCAGTATTATAAAGGTCTTGTGCATTGGAAATAATAGTAATTAACAATGTAAATATTAGTGAAACTGCCTTTCTCATAATTTTTATTTTGAGAATAAAATTTAACTCAATCTTTTCAGTAATGTACAATTCATTTATACGTTATTAATGTTGTTTTGGATTCTTCAGAATGAAAAAAATGTAAATTTAGAATGCAGAGCTAGGATAAGGCAACCCTACCCAGTCACATTAGATGTAACACTAACCATTCTTTCTGCGAATTTATCTATTGCTGTATTTGCTAATACAAGTTGATCAGCAGCATGTTGTTTGAATGCATCAGAACTCCCTTTTAAAACAGTTGAGAATACATACTCATAACCTTTGATTATAGGTGTCTGATCAATTGGTCTATCTGATAATTGATTTTACGATTTCGATCAACAAGGAATTTGAAATATAATTGCGTCTTGTATAGTATTATTTAAAAAGGAAGAAATCTGACACGAGAAAAGCACCTACTTTCTCGCTGGCTTCCATACTTTTAACGATATCTTCAATTCATTATTATAACAGCATTATTCCCGCCTAATTGCCATGCTAAATTACTTTGTATTAACGCATAATAATAAAGTTTAATTATTTAGAAGTTATTTATCATTTGAACTTTTGATTTTCAAAAAAATAATCTTGAATTTTGATATCATGTATATAAATATTGACATAAGTTAATTTTTTGGTATGTAATTTAAAAGTAATAATTATGAAACATTTTGTTAAACCGTTTGTCAAGCAAACGATTTTCATTGCAGCTTTTTCAGCTATTTCTATATCCTTATCTGCACAAGAAGGCAATGAGCAGGCTTATGTAGCAGCCAAGAAAGAGATTACAGAAATGTACGGAACTTTTCCTTCATTTTTTGAGGCATTTCCAAAATATGCACTTCCTGGGGCCTGGCAGTCTTTCAAAGAATTAAATGGACCAGGCAGTATTGAACAGAAAAATAGGGAGTTGATAGGGCTTGCAGTCGCTTCACAGATACCATGCTCCTATTGTATTTATTTCCACACGGTCTCGGCCAAAGCTATGGGAGCAACGGATGAAGAAATAAAAGAAGCGGTTGCTCAAGGCGCCATGGTCAGGCACTGGAGTACGGTAATTAACGGGGCTCAGATTGACCTTGAAGAATTTAAGATTGAATTTCAAGGGATGTTGAATTACATGGTAGAAAAGTCGAAAACTCAATAGCATTCTTTCAGTTGGGTACAATTATCCGGCTAATGAACCGGATTTTATTCCCGGCTTGAAATTGAAGTTCAACTATATTATACTTGCTTGAACTCATGAAACCTATCATTTCCAGAGGTAAAATTATTCTGAATAATAATACCTATAGCATTATCGTATAGCTTAGAAGTAACCTTGTCATCGGATTAATAATTAAGTCTAGATTTACAGACTAATATTGGTTGATGCCATCGTTGATGACGTTGTTTGCCTTCATTTTGCTTATTTTACTTCTCGAATAAAATTGAGAGCTTAAAATCGGTGTTCAGACGCTGGATTATTAATACTTCAAGTTAAAATCGACTAAAATCCGTAAAGAAAGACGTGGTGCAGGTGGTACCACGTCTTAAAATCGTAAATCTCTGTAGATTAATGATCTGCGGGGATTTATTTTTGATCGTTGATGATTTCGTTGATGAATTTTCAATTCGTGGTTATCACCATATAGGTGTTCAGGAATTAGGCATTGCGTAGGAAATTGACGAAGATTAGTCAAATCTTGAGTTGTCTGATTTTCAGGGAAGCTACAAAGAGTGTAAGGCTTTACGATTAGTTTCTTCTCTAACTGTCTAACTGTACAATATTGTAAATTTATTGTAATGCCGATATTGGCAGTAGAATATATAAAGACAAGAGTATGATCGGGAGTTCAAATAAAAAGCTTTAGAGCTTTCCTTTGCACAAATCCCAAACAAGCCTTATTTTGCCAAAGATTTTTTACTTAACT
>Ga0111175_1008_pt1 | contig 45866 bp, 33 predicted proteins | sample DeeMarSWOR324_28_FD_80228 | JGI IMG/M metagenome (GOLD analysis project Ga0111175, IMG submission 80228) | Bacteroides sp. SM23_62
GGTCCCGAGATTCTGGTACTGCAAATAGTAGAAGTCCTGTGTGATGGTGAGATCATTGCCTTCCTTATCCTCGATATTGGTCCCAAGGTAATAGATATTCTGAAAATCCGCAGAAAGGTTCCTGTCGAAAGCAAAGGGCATATCCCCTGTTTTGGGCAACGCTGTTATATCCTCATATGAAATTCCCACCACCAGTGAACTGTTTGCTGAAAACAAATAGGTAAGCTGTTGTTCGATTTTCAGGGACCGGTTAAATGCATATTTATAACCCCTGTTGTAAGCAGTGTAAGTGTTGATATAAAGACTCGAAGGATTTATTTCATCCCTGCTGTGCGAAAGGGTGGTAAATGATTTCCAATTCCCGTTGGGTGAAGTATAATTGTATGAGGTGTAAAATGATTCGACCATGAATTTGAAAGAAGCCTCTTTCGAATAGAGGGTGTATTCGGGTTTCGTGGAGAATGACGAACCATGAGATTCATAGTTCCGGAAATAGCCTGCTTCAAAATCCTTGATATTCAGCTTCGCATGAATAGCAAAGGATGTTGTTGGTGTTTCATACGCTTCGACAGGCAGGGAAATAACCGTGTTATCCCAGGGGGATACCAGCATTTCCCCGTTCGTCTTATACCGTTCGTTATACCATGCATATTCTTCCGGGTATATATCCGGGAAATAGGGTTCATCCGAATAATAGAAATTCCCGCTCAGTGAAAAAGAGACCTCTTCATTGCCTAAGCCTGCCTGGATGGAATGATTGGTTGTGTGGAAGTTCCCGAAGGAGCTGCTAACCTCTACGCCCTTGGCCTCTGTTCCCTTTTTGGTAATGATATTAATGACTCCGGTAAAGGCATCGACTCCGTAAAGTGCAGAGGCCGGTCCAAGTACAATCTCTATCTGTTTGGCATTGACCACCGGATAGTTGTATACGATGGCCAGCGGTGTTCCTGTGGGCGAATTGATCCTCATACCATCCATCAGGATAATAAACTTTTCACTCCCATCTATTCCCCTTAGGGTAAAGTAGTTTGAGTATTCTACCGAGGCTTTTTTTTGAATTTCTATCTCAGGAATGTCCTCCAGGACCTCTTCGAGGTTCATGTATCCACGCGTTCTGATCTGATCATCTGTAACCAGGTGGATGGTAGCAGGGGCCTCTGAAGATTTCTCCTCCATCCTTGAGGCGGATACAACCTTGAGATCGAGTAATTCTTCCAGTGACATCTCAAGAAAGGAGATCCTGGCTGAATCAACCTGGGCTTTGTTGTTTATATACAGTCCTGGACAAAGGCATAATAAGGATACAGATACCAGGATTTGCAGCAGTTTATGCATTTTAACTGAGAATTCCGGCTAATATATGACATTTTCATTCTGTATTCAAATTCACGACCGTTTTGAATTTCTTTCTTAAATTTATAAGCCTGGCGGTATGGAATTGATCTGCTTATCGCCTTAAGCTCGCTAAAAATCAAATCATGGCAACCAGAAACATGCCTGTCATTAACATTAAGCAATTCAAACTGTTTGCACTATCCTGGTTCATGCTGATAAACTGGAATTTAGGTGCCCAGGAAATCACAAACTCGAGCATGAAAACGTTCATGCTTTATAAGTTTGCGCAGCATATTGAATGGGAAAATGAGGCAGTAATTGACACATTCCGATTTGGGATATATGGTGCAGACAGGACATTCAGGTCCGAATTATCTCTCCTGGAATCAGTCCCCTTAAAAAACAAACCCATCAAAATAATACATTTTTCCAGGATCAATGAAATCAGTAAAACCCAGGTTCTCTATATAACTTATGAGCAAAACCCCGATGTCGACAGGATTTATGACAGGCTATCCGGAAGTGGTACCTTGCTGATTACCGATAGGCATGAAAAGCCAAACAAGATCATGATCAATTTCCTTCCCCTGGAAGAAAATAAGATCCAGTTTGAGGTCAACAAAGCGAATCTGATAAATGAGAGATTGAAGGTGATGCCTGACCTTTTGTTGCTCGGGGGAACAGAGATCGATGTGGCAGGACTGTACAGGGAATCACAGGAGGCGCTACAGGAAGTTATGGAACAGGTAGCCATTCTTTACGATTCCTTAAAAGCACAAAGTGTTGAAATCCAGCATGGGAAAGCGGAGATCGAAAACCAGAAAAACCTGATCAATAAACAGCAGGAAAATTTACAGTCACAGCAGGAAGAAATAAGGGTACGTGAAGAGAGACTGGCTGGGCTGACGAAAGAAGTTGAGCAACAACAGCAAAAACTGAATAACCAGGTAAAGCTGATCAATGACCAGACTGAAAAGCTGGCCAGTCAGCAAATGGAAATAGAGGACCGGAATGCAGTACTTGATTTAATCCAGCAAGAGATTGATAATCAACAGGATAGGATTGATGAACAAAAATCCCAGCTGACAGCCTATGCCTCACTTGTGGCACGACAAAAATTTGTTTTATATGTCATCATCGCGTTCTGCGGCCTCATTATGGGACTGGTCTTTTTCATCTATCGCATTTACAAGATCAAGAAAAATGCCAACCAGAAACTGGAAAGAATGAACAGGGAGGTACGCGAACAATACAGGCAGATTAACCAGCAAAAGCAACAGATAGAGGATAAAAACGAGGAGCTCCTTGCCCAGTCGGAAGAATTGAAACAGGCCAATGAAGAGATCAAAGCCACCAATGAAGCACTGAATACCCAGAAGAATGAACTGCGTTATACACTTGAAAACCTTAGATTAACGCAGGATCAGCTGATCCAATCGGAGAAACTGGCTTCAGTGGGCCAGTTGACTGCCGGCATAGCCCATGAACTCAACAATCCAGTAAATTTTATCAGCGGGAATGTCAAACCCCTTAAAAGAGATATGGAAGATATCTTTAAGATCCTGGGTAAATATGAATCCATCATCAATGAGAACGATCTGGGCAGAGAATTCCATGAGATTGAGTCCCTCAAAAAGAACCTGGATTATAAAATATTGACGGATGAGATCAAAAGATTACTCGAGGGAATATCTGAAGGTGCTCATAGATCCAGTGAGATTGTCAAGGGACTCAGGAGTTTTTCCAGGCTGGATGATGATAAATTCAAGCTTGCAGACCTGCATGAAGGTCTGGATTCCACCCTGATACTGCTCTATAATAAAACCAAAGGCAAAATTAACATCCACAAGGAATATGGTGACCTGCCGGAAATTGAATGCCTGCCAAGCAAGATCAACCAGGTATTCATGAATATCCTGACAAACAGTATACAGGCGATTGACGGAAAGGGTGATATTTTCATTGAAACCATCAGCAGCGGGATCGGTGTGAAAATAATCATCAGGGACACCGGATCAGGGATGACATCCGAAGTTAAAAAACATATCTTTGAACCATTCTATACAACCAAGGAGGTAGGCAGTGGAACGGGACTTGGGTTGGCCATCAGCTATGGGATCATAGAACAGCACAAGGGCAATATTGATGTAATATCTGAACTTGGTAAAGGCACTGAATTTATTATTTCACTTCCTATCGTTCAACCAGACAGCAATTAATAGATTATGGCAGCAGAAAAATTTCCAATCCTTTATGTTGATGATGAGGAACATAATCTGATCTCCTTCGAGGCAACATTCAGAAGAGAATACAAAGTCCATACGGCAACAAGTGCTCAAGAAGGCATTGCCATCATGAGGGAAAATGAGATTCATCTGGTAATCACCGACCAGCGGATGCCTGAGATGACAGGGATCCAGTTCCTGGAAAAGATTGCCCCGGAGTTTCCGGATACCATCCGGATGATACTGACCGGGTTCAGCGATATTGGTGTGATTGTAGAAGCCATCAACAGCGGCAGGGTCTTCAGGTATATCACCAAACCCTGGGACGAGAATGAATTGAGGATGACCATTGAAAATGCAAAACAATTATTCCACCTCCAGATCAGCAACCGGGAGCTGATGACATCCCTGCAGCAGAAAGTCGAAGAACAGGAACAGACTTTGCGGTTGTTTATAAGATATGTTCCGGAACAGGTTGTTAAAAGAACGCTGGAAAACAGCCAGGAAGCCATTTTCCAGGGTGAAGTTCGCGATGTTGCAGTACTATTCTGCGATATCAGGGGTTTCACGCCCATGAGTGAAGAATTATCTCCCAAGGATGTTGTCTCATTCCTGAATGATTATTACACCATCATGTCAGAGATCGTCAAACAATACAACGGTTCAGTAAATCAATTTGTCGGGGATGAAATCTTTGCCGCTTTCGGAGCCCCGGAGATGTCTCCCGATAACGAGGTCAATGCAGTTTTCTGTGCCATTAAGATGATGGAAAACCTGCCGAAACTGAATGAAAAATACAAGGAGAAATTCAAACGTGAGATCCAGATGGGGATAGGTGTAAATTTTGGAGAAGTGGTTGCGGGAAATGTTGGTTCTGCAGACAGGATAAGGTACTCACTTACCGGTGATACAGTAAATACCGGAAAGCGCATCGAATCCATTACCAAGGACCATCCGAATATGATACTTATCAGTGATTCCATCTACCAGCGGACCAAGGACGTGGTGAATGCCAAGGCTTGGGAACCCCTGCTAGTAAAGGGCAAAAAGGATAAGATCCTTGTTTATGAAGTGGTTGCCAGGAAATAGCAGCCGGTGAAGATGTGCTTGCAGGCGTTGGATATCGGGCTGATACAGGCATTGCAGAACACAGGGGGCTGGCTAAAGCCAGTCATGGAATTTTTCACTGCACTGGGTTATCCTCAGGCTTACATGGCCATCATTGCAGTGGTTTACTGGTCCCTCGACAGAAAACTGGGATTAAAAATGGCCATTTACCTTCCCCTGGCAAGTTCGATTAACAGTATCCTGAAATTTGCCATCCACGCCCCGCGGCCCTACTGGGTTTCAACAGAGATACTGGCCATTCACTCTCCCAATGGATTTGGGATGCCCTCCGGTCATGCCCAGGCGTCCACAGTCTGGTTACTGGCCAGCTGTTTTCTGCGAAAGAAATGGTTCTGGACCGTTGCCATTTTACTCACACTTTGCATCGGACTGTCAAGGGCTTACCTGGGTGTGCATTTCCCCACCCAGGTCATAGCAGGATGGGTGGCTGGCATCACCGTTTTAATCTGCTTTATCAGGCTGGAGAGAGTTATATCATCATGGTTGAAAAGTCACCATTTATACCGGCAATTGCTATTTATGCTTGGAACCACATTTTTGATCATACTGGCAGGTGCCATCATCCTGTTGATCACCCGTAATTGGGATCTGCCTGCCGATTGGATATGGAATGCATCATCCATTCAGTCGCTGGATACAAACCTGCTCAGAGCATACAGCATGGCCTCTGTTGCCGGTAATGCAGGAAGTTTTTTAGGTGTTTCAATAGGGGCTGTTCTGATGGGCAAAGCAGGCGGCTTTACGGTCAATGGCAAATGGTGGGTCCGCTTACTGAGGATTGTTCTTGGACTGGCATGCATGTTCCTGCTCTATGCAGGTTTACAGACAATAGCGCCCGGAGAAGCGAATCTTTCTGCCTATGCGATTTGGAGATTCATGGGTTTTTATGTCATATCGTTCTCTGCAGTATACATTTTACCCATCCTGTTTGTCAGGCTGAAATTGTTGAAATCGGATCAATGAGTGCTGATAAGATCCGTATCAGAAATTGATCCTGTAGTACATGAAAAAGAAGAATCCCTGCTGGTAGATCATTTCTATTTCCTTGGAACTTGAATTATAACGGCGTTCCCACTCATTTTGCCGGTTGGTGATATTGGTGAGGTCAATGGCTATTTCATGTCTCATTCTGAGCCCGTTATATTTGTATCCCACCCTGGTGTCAACCCTGAAATAAGGAGCCATCCTTGATTCATATGCCTGATCATAAACATAAACGTTGTCACTTTCCTGCAGCGTTTTCTCTTCATCATGAGGAATGATCCGTCTTCCCCCGCCTGCGACAGTCCTTATATTAAAGTCGATGGCACTATTCTCGCGAACCGGTAACTCATATCCGAACAATGCATTGAGATTGAAATCGTTGTTAAAGGCAGTATTTCTAAGTATCCCATCACTGCCTTTATATTTTGAATTCAACAGGGAGGTTGTGAGAAGGAAATAATATCGTTTGCTCAGGAATTTCTCCAGCGTGAATTCAATGCCGTAGTTTCGTCCCGTTCCTTCATTTATCAGGCTGTCAGCGATGGGATCCTCGGATCCTGCTCCCATATTGATCAGGGAGAAATAGCTTGGCCTTCTCTCTACGGGCACATTGTAGAGCATCTGGTTGAAGACCTCTGCTTTAAACCGGAGATCCGGGTTGATCGAGAAATCATACCCGAGGGCAAAATGATGGCTTTTTGTGAATCCAAGGTCCCGGTTGGTTTCGATATAGTTTTCCCTGTCCCACGGATCATCCGTTGTGAATGTCTTGATCAGATAATAGAAAAACGGATGTAACTGGTTGTGCATTCCATACCCGATGCTGAGGGATTGTCTGTTGGTGAATCTCCATTGAAAACTGGCACGCGGCTCCAAGGCATAAGAATGATTCATGAAAAAACGCAGGTAGTTCAACCCGGTATACAAGGTCAGTGAGTTCGTAAACCTGTGCTTCCATTCAAGAAAGCCTCTTAGAACGAAGAGTTTATCATCTTTATAAATCCTGGCCGGTAACATGACCAGGCTGTCACCATGCGCCGTACCACGGTATATTATATATTCATTATCCAGCATGTAATCAACAATATTATTCTCCAGGGCAAACCCGATGTTCATGCTGTTTTTGGCATTCAGTTTGGTCCGCAATCTAGAAGACACCAGCAGCCTGTCCTCCCGGTAATTATTTGTTACAATTCTCCTTGTCATGGCATCATTCACCAGGGAATCCCCCTCTATGAAGGTCCTGCTGGTGGAAAGGACCATATCACTGACAATGCGTGTCCGGTTGCTGAGGAAATGAACATGTTTGATCCCCAGCACACCGGTCTTTGAACCCGTTGTTTCAGAGACCTGCCTAATGTACCCAGGAACGACGGCTGCAGAGTCATCCTGAACACCGGTTATATGGCTTGCCCCTCCGAATCCGAATACAGAAATTTTACCTTTTTTGGTGGGAAAATTCAATTTGAAGTTCAGATCCTGGTAATGGGGCAGTGCTTCTACCCATAACAGTTCATCAACCAGACCCAGAAAAGAGGCCCGGAAATTGATCACATAGGATGCATTGCCTTCCTTTATGAAAGGTCCTTCTGCACCAATCTCAAGCCCCATCAACCCGATCTCTGCCACATACTCCCGCTTTCTGTTGTTCCCGTTGCGCAGGCGCAGGTCGAAAACACCCGACACCCCATTGCTGTATTCTGCAGGAAAAGCACTGGTTAAAAAATCTGACTGGGTCAGCAGCTTGTTGTTGACAATGCTGATCGGTCCACCGGTTGCACCCGGAATAGTAAAATGATTCGGATTGGGTATAGGAACACCTTCCATTTGCCAGATCAATCCATGAGGGGAATTTCCCCTGATCACGATATAATTGTAGATATCACCGTTTGGAAATACACCTGCATAGTTGGAGGCCATTCTGGCCGGATCCCCCCAGCTACCGGGGTATTTTTCCGTTTCCTCAACCGTAAAGGAACGGGCTGAGATGCCGGCCATGGGATTGATGGTCTGATCCTTATTGATGTTGGCAACCACGGAAACCCCTTCCATTTCAACCAGTAATTCTTTCAGTCCCACATCAAGGAAAACCTCTTTTCCGGTTCCAACCAGGATGTCCCGCATAATGAAGGATTTATAGCCGACATAGCTGACCAGCATGGTATACCGGCCAACGGGGACATCTTCTATGATAAATGACCCGGATTCATCCGTGATCACCCCGGTGATGGGCCCTGCTTCCAGGATCATTACATTGGCACCTAACAATGGTGCCTGGGAATCATCATCGACAACCTTTCCCCTGATGGTCTGGGTTGGCTGCGAATAACCACAGGGTGATAAAAGGAGGCTCAGTCCCGCTATGATCAGTAATGACCGCATAGCTTTTGCATTAATCCAAATTTATGCAATTATTACCAATTGCAGATTTTCTTGACTTGCATCCATGGTTGATGTATTTTTAGGAATATTAAGCAATGGATCATTAACCCTTTAATAGACCCTGTAATAATCAGCATTCCAATCATTGAAATATCCGGACTTATCCTGCCATATCAAGATGCTATCTTTATAATCCTTTCCCGCATTCCCCTGGAGCAACATACCAGTAATCTACCAAGGCAATGAGAATCATTATATTATAATTGTACCCATAACATGAAAAATAAAACCTCCTAAAAATGAAAACCAGCTTAGAAATCATAAAGCCACTTCTGCTGATCATGGTGTTTTGTGCTTTCCCAGATCTGAATGCCCAGGCGGTAATCGAGGAAATAAAAATCGGGATCATTTCTGACTATGAAAGTGCCGATGCATTCTTTGCTCCAATGATCATAAACGAAACAAAAAGATTGGCCGGATCCCGGCATAATATTGTCTTTCCAGAGGACAAGGTGGTATCTGGCGATTTCGATTTTGATAAACTCAGGGAATATGTAAGGCAATTCCTGGCAGATGATGAGCTGGATATCGTTGTTGGTGTGGGCGGCCTGGTATCAGAAATACTGTCCAAAAGCGGACCCTTTGAAAAACCGGTCATCGCAAATGGAGTTTTTCATCCGGGATTGCAGGACATTCCCATCACACCTGCCAATACCTCCGGCGTTGAAAACTTTGGTTATACGCTTGTATCCCTGTCCATGGAGCGTGACCTTGAAACATTCTATTCCATTTATCCATTTAAAAATCTGGGGTTCCTGCTTTATGAAGAATATATCAACTCCATCCCCGGTATCCATGATTACTTTTTCAGTTTCATCGAGAAATATGAGGCCAGGGCTCAGATTATACCTATCGGCGAGGATTACAGGCAGGTCATCGATAACCTGCCGGCAGACCTGGATGCCATCTATGTGGGTATGCTGTATGATTATAACCTAAATGAATTGCAGGATTTTATCAACCTGCTGAATACAAAAAAACTACCCACCTTCTCACTGATTGGAAGACCCTATGTGGAACTCGGGATCCTTGCCGGAGCAGCACCCGGGAACAATCTTGAAAATTTAAGCCGGCGGGCAGCGCTTGACATCGAAAAGATCCTGGATGGTGAGGATCCTGCTGATTTTTCAGTTACGGTGGACTACAAAGATGAACTTGTGGTCAACATGAAAACGGCCCGGGAAATCGATTTTTTTCCCAGTTTCACAACCCTTGCTCAAGCTGAAGTCTTGTACGAAGAAGAGCTTGAAGATGCACGCAGGATAAGCTACCCGGGCATGATTGCTGAGTTACTGGAGAATAACCTCAATCTCAGGATTGCCGGCCAGGAAGTTCTTTCCGGCTCAAATGAGATCCCTAAAGCCCGGTCTGCTTATCTGCCCCAGGTTGATTTATCTTTAAGTAATATTCACATTGATAAAACCAGGGCGGAGGCATCTTTCGGAATGAACGCAGAAAAAACAACGATAGGTTCTGGGCGGTTATCCCAGGTCATTTTTTCAGAACCAGCCATGGCCAATATCAGGATCCAGAAGATATTACAGGAGAGAAGGAATTATGAGTTCAGCCAACGAGAGTTTGATAAGGTATTAGAGGCAAGCCTTGCGTACCTCAATTTGCTGAAAGCCCAGACCTATGAAAGGATTTTGAAAGAAAACCTCAACCTTACAAAAAAACACCTTGATATTGCACGCTTGAGGCAGGAAGTAGGGTTCTCCGGTGCTTCAGATGTGTACCGGTGGGAAAGTGAAATTGCCCGGCTCAATATTGACGTAGTTAATGCCAGGGCACAGAAAAGGGCTGCCGGATTTGCCCTGAACGAAATCCTTAACCGCCCCCTGGATGAGGAATTTGTGGCTGAAGACCTTGCTCATGACGACGAATTCATCACCGGCCAGGGGGGATTGGAGAGCACGATTTCAAATGCAAGAACGTGGAAGTCTTTTATAGCATTTATGGTCACTGAAGCATTGGAACGATCCCCTGAACTAAAACAACTGGACCAGTATATTGAAGCCCAGGAAAGATTCTTAAAAATGAACCGCCGGAGCAGGTACCTGCCTACCCTTGGGATACAAACAGCGGGGGACTATTTTGTATCAAGACGCGGGGCCGGAACCGAACCGATGGATCCGATAAACATACCGGGAATGGATCCAATAACGATAGGCAGTGCACCGAAAAGTACACAGTGGAATTTTGGAATCAGTGCGTCCCTTCCTATCTTCCAGGGAGGATATAAGGAGGCAGAGATCAAGCAAGTAAAAATAGATCTTGACATCCTCGCGGAACAGAGAAAGGACCTGGTCAATAAGGTCACACAGCGTTCCTTGACCAGGTTCGAGTTTATCGGGGCTTCTTCTCCAGCCATGGATATGGCCAGCCAGGCAGCCGAGGCTGCCAGCCTTAGCCTTGCATTGAGCCAGGAAGCTTACAGCAAGGGGCAGATCAGTATTGTAGACCTGATCGATGTTCAAACGGCTGCTGCCCAGAGTAACCTGTTAAAGGCAAATTCTGTGTATGATTACCTGATAGATTATCTCGAATTATCGAGGGCGACGGGTATATTCCTTTTCCTGCTGACTCCAGACGAAAGAACGGATCTCACCAGCCGGCTTATCCAATACATGGCCATCCAGGCCCCTTATGAAATAATGAGGTAATTTGATTAACACATAAATTATGAAAACAATAAATTTCATCTTGGCCATTATCATGATGTTACTGGCATTAATCCTGGGCAAATGTTCGGGCAAGCCGGATTCTTCAGCCGAAATTATCCGACCGGTCCGGTTCGAAAAGGTTATTATGTACGGTGGAGAACAAACAAGGACTTTCTCGGGTGTATCAAAGTCCGGGCTGGAAACCAATTTAAGTTTTAAGGTAGACGGTACACTGAGGCGCCTGAATGTCGAAGTAGGAGACCAGGTACGCGCAGGAGAGTTATTAGCAGTTTTGGATGCAACCGACTACAACCTCCAGCTGGATCAGACAAAGTCTGCAAGTACCCAGGCTGAAGTGAGAATGCAAAATACAAGATCAACCTATGACAGGATTTCAAAGCTTTACGAAACGGGTAGCGTTTCTGTAAATGATTATGAACAGGCAAAAACAGCCTTCGAATCAGCGAGGGCAGGTGTTAATTCGGCCCGGAAACAGGTTCAGCTCGCGGAACAAAGAGTGAATTACACCCGGTTGAGGGCTCCCATCGAGGGTCGTGTTGCAAATGTAAATGCCGAAATCAATGAAAATATCATGGCGGGATTTTCAGTCATAACACTGACCTCCGGTTCCGATATTGAGGTCACGGTCGGTATGCCTGAATCTTTTATTGCCATGATCAGAGACGGTGATACCGTAAATGTTATGTTCTCCTCCCTGGCAGGTGAAAACTTTACCGGCATAATTTCAGAAGTTTCTTATATCGTCGGGGAAGCTTCAACAACCTATCCCATAACCATAAAGCTTGAGGATCCATCCGAAGATATCAGACCGGGCATGACGGCAAATGTCAAGTTCCTGCTCACTTCGGAAGATGACAAAGAAACCATCCTTGTACCCTCCGTTGCCGTGGCAGAAGAGAATGACCAGAATTATGTATATGTATTGAAGGTATTGAATGGAGATACTGCCACCGTCCATAAAAGAATAGTTACCATAGGGGATATTACGGGAGCTGGATTTGAGATCACTGAAGGCCTTGAAGACGGAGAAATGGTAGTGACAGCCGGGATCAGCAAATTAAGCGAAGGATTGACCGTACGTATGCTGAATTGATCAGTTTTACAGAAAAAACAAAGCGAAATGAACAAGCAGCCTGTTATAGAATTTGAAAATGATGACATCCAACTGGTCATTGATGAGCATCTGGCCATCATGAAGATCCTGAGTAAAAATCCATGGCGCAACCTGTTTACAGACCTTGAAAAGAACGATGAGATAAACCAGTTGTATACTCGCATTGAGGATGATAATGCCATAAAGGGACTATTGTTTTTGAACAACCGGGATTGCTATGATGAAACAGCATTTATCAATTTCCTGGCGGAAATATCAGGGAAGGAAATCGATTCCCTGAAATTCCGAAAATTATCAGACTTCGAGCATGAAATAGACCGGGTGCGGGAAATCCTGATCACCCAGCAGTTCATCCTGAGGATGGTACACTTCAAGAAACTTACATTTACCGGAAGTCTTGGCAATGTGTCCACACCATTCATGGGGGCAGGCCTGTCCCTTGATTTCAGGTTTGCATCTGAAGGCGATCTCTTTACATTTCCCCAGATCAAATACGGTTTACATCCCACAGGCGCCCTGCCATTCTGGCTTCCTCATTATGTTAACAAGGGTAAAACTGATGAAATTTTATTTTGCGGAAAGGACCTTGGTGTTCAAGAGGCACTCGACCTGCGATTGATCAATGAGATTTTCCCGGAGAAGGATTTTCATAACCGCTGCATAAAAGAAGCAAAAAATATTTCTGATATCAGCCGGTCTGCTGTCAGATTAACAAAGGAATTAAGACATGATTACGGAAAAGACCTGAAACAATACTTTGCAACAGAAAAAAGATTCGTTGGCATCCTTTAAAATATAAACCATGAAACTTACCAGCATTGCCATAAATAACAACCGGGTTACCTTTTCATTAATAATCGTTGTCCTGCTTATGGGAATCCTGATCTTTACACAGATGCCGAGAGATGATATGCCCCCCTTCCTGATACGCTATGCCAGCATCGTGAGCATCTTCCCGGGTGCCAGTCCCGAAAGGGTTGAAATGCTGGTAACAGATAAAATCGAAAAGGTCGTGCAGGAAATTCCTGAAGTTGATTTTATTGAAAGTGAATCCAGGACAGGCGTCTCTATAGTAGTCGTTGCACTCAAAGAAAGTGTGACTGAGTTGAGACCCATATTTGATAATCTACGAAGGAAAGTTGAAGGTATACAATATCAGCTACCTACAGGAGTTGTGCCTGATATCAACGATGAACTCGGTGATGTTTTTGGGATTATTGTGGGACTGACCGGTGAAGGTTTCTCATATGCTGAACTGAAAGATGTGGCCGATGAGATCCGGGATGGTCTGATCAAGATACCTGATGCCGCCAAAGTAGAGATTGCCGGTGCGCAGGAAGAAAGGATCTTTATCGAGTTCGATAATGCTACCCTTGCCAAATTGGGATTAACCCAGCAAATGCTCATGGGTATACTTTCAAGTACAAATATTGTTTTCCCTGGTGGGGATATTAAAATCGGCAACGAAAGGATCATCCTTGAGCCAACAGGCAGTTTTGAGGACCTGGATGATCTGAGAAATGTGATCGTATCTGCAGAAGGCGGCCAGATGGCATACCTGGGAGACATCACTACCATACGAAGGGGTTATGTCGACCCGCAAAGAGCCATCGTCAGGATCAATGGAGAACCTGGCATGGCCCTGGCCATTTCCCTGAAGAAGGGCGGTAATATAGTTCAACTGGGGGAAGAAATTGACCAGGCCATCGAATATTTCCAGCAGGTATATCCCATAGGCATTGATATCGTCCGAATTGCCTCCCAGGATATTGTTGTACAGGAATCTGTCATGGATTTCATAGGGAACCTGCTCCAGACTGTGGTGGTTGTACTTGTGGTCATGCTATTGTTCCTGGGCATAAGAACCGGATTGGTAGTTGCCAGTCTTATTCCCACTGTGATCATCATGACCCTGTTTATCATCTCAAACCTGGATATAGGATTGAATCAGGTTTCACTGGCTTCCCTGATCATTGCCCTGGGCATGCTGGTGGATAATGCCATTGTTATGTCGGAATCGATTATGATCAAGATGAATAGAGGCGAAAAACCCTTCGTAGCTGCCATGAGTTCAACCAAAGAATTAAGCTTGCCCCTATTGAGTGCCTCGCTTACCACATCCGCTGCATTTCTTGCCTTTTTCCTTGCGGAATCGGTTATGGGGGAGATCATGGGGCAGTTGTTTGTCGTGGTGACCATTGCCTTATTGTCTTCCTGGTTACTGGCCATGACGATGATCCCCATGTTGTGTATTTACTTTATCAAGGTAAAGAGGACCAGGACCTCCCGGCCCCGGAAGCAAAGCTATTTTGACCGATTCAATGTTCATTACGGAAATTTGCTTTTTGGAAGCCTCCGCAGACCATATATCCTTATCATATCCATAGCAGTGATTTTTTTTCTTGCCATGGCCGGATTTGGCAGGCTCCCTTTTGTTTTCCTGCCCGACAGTGAAAGGGCCATCGTTTCAGCCAATATTGAATTACCGCTCGGAACAGACATCAAGAGGACAGAACAGGTGATTACAGAAATTGAGGAATTTATCAAGGACAGCCTTCTTGTAACAGAAAACAGGGATGAAGGTGTTGTCAGCTGGTCCTCCTATATCGGTGAAGGTGCCCCAAAATACGACCTCGGATATATGCCACCCGAGGCAAGCCCGAATTCCGCTCACATCCTGATGAATACATCTTCCGGAAGGATCAATCAATTTGTGATAGATCAGCTGTACACATTCTGTTTTGAGAATTACCCTGAAATGCTGGCAACTGTTTCAAGGCTTGGCAACAGCGGTGGTTCCGCTGTTCCAATCGCAATCAGAATTTCCGGAAAAGATCCGAAAGTACTCTATCAGCTGGCTCTAGAGGTAAAACAAAAACTCAAAGGGATCCCGGGAACAAAAAATGTTGATGATGACTGGGGAATGCGGAATAAAAAGTTAATTGTCGAGATTGACCAGACAAAAGCAAAACTTGCAGGTGTAAGCAGCCAGGATATAGCCATCTCATTACAAACTGTTCTGGCAGGATCTTATATCGGGCAATTCAGGGAAGGAGACAAGGTAATCCCGATCATCATGCGCAACCGGCAATCGGAAGCACAGGATATTGACAAGCTGGAAAGCCTGAATATATATGCCCAGTACTCGGGGATGAACGTGCCCTTAAAGCAGGTGGCAGATGCCAGGATCATCTGGGAAGCCTCTAAGATACTGAGAAGGGACCTGTACAGGACCATTACCGTTTCATCCGAAGTGGTGGATGGCCATACGGCCAATGAAATTATGCTTCAGCTTCTTCCGGATTTGGAACAAAGTGCGAATTCCTGGCCACTTGGCTACAGGTATTTCCCGGGAGGGGAAGCAGAAGAAAGTGCCAAGGCCATGAATGCCGTAGCTGAGAAATTGCCGATCTCTGTTTTTATTATCCTGTTGCTCCTTATTGGGCAGTTCAATTCAATCCGCAAATCAGGGATTGTCCTTCTGACAATACCGCTTGGATTGATAGGGGTGGTTGCCGGCCTGCTGATTGCCAGATCCTATTTCGGGTTTATGGCCTTTATGGGACTCATATCCCTGGCAGGGATCATCATCAATAATGCCATTGTGATGCTGGATCGCATCAAAATCGAGCAGGAAGAATTCAAGCGGCCTCCCCAAGAGGCCATCATCGTTGCTGCCCAGCAGCGCTTCAGACCCATTTTATTAACGACAGCCACTACATCCCTTGGATTGATCCCATTATGGATCGGTGGCGGGATCATGTGGCGTCCCATGGCCATCACCATCATATTCGGTTTGCTTTTCGCCACCATTATCACCCTGCTGTTCGTCCCGGTACTTTATAAATCCTTTTTCAGGATCAGCTATAAGCACTTTAAAAAACCCGGTTAACAGGAAAGGGAAAGTTAATTTTTCTCAATTACAACTGAAAAGAACCTCAACGGAATTAAGGTTGGAATTGATTAAATTTATATATCACAAAGACCAATTCTCCCGGAGCGTTTAATATCAATTTTGGATATTATTCAATATTAATATAAAGATTTGTCAGCCATGACAAATAAAAGAACCCGCTTACTGGCCGCCATCATGTTCACAGATATGGTTGGCTATACCGCATTGATGCAGGAAGATGAACAGAAAGCCAAGGAAAACAGGGACAGGCACAGAAAAATCCTCCAGGAGTTGATTGATGCCCACCAGGGTAAGGTCTTGCAATATTACGGGGATGGCACGCTTGCTATTTTCAACTCGGCCATTGAAGCCGTGGAATGTGCCACCCGGATCCAGCAGGAATTGCAGAAGCAGCCAAAAATACCTCTGCGGATTGGTTTGCATACCGGGGATATCGTATATGACAATGAAGGTGTTTACGGAGATGGTGTCAATATTGCCTCTAGGATAGAAGGACTAGCCATATCCGGGAGTATACTGATCTCCGGCAAGGTATATGATGACATTAAAAATCACCGGGAATTCGAAACGGTTAGCCTGGGATCCTTTGACCTGAAAAATGTCAAGAAACCGGTCGAGCTATATGCCATTGGCAATGAAGGTCTTGCCGTACCTAACAAGCAGGAAATTCATTCCAGGCCAAAAGACAAAGTTAAGAGCCTGGCCGTATTGCCTTTCGTGAACATAAGCCCGGATCCTGATAATGAATATTTCAGCGACGGAATCACCGAGGAACTTCTGAATGTACTGGCCCAGATAGATGGATTACAGGTAACCGCCAGAACTTCCTCATTTGCGTTTAAAGGTAGGCATGAAGACATCAGGCAAATTGGCAATCAACTCGGTGTAAGGAATATTCTTGAAGGCAGTGTCAGGAAGGCCGGTAACAGGGTCAGGATTACCGCCCAGTTGATCAGTGTTGCTGATGGTTACCACCTCTGGTCTGAAACCTTTGACCGGCAGCTGGATGATATTTTCGAAGTCCAGGATGAAATTGCCCTGAAAATATCCAACAGGCTCAGGGAAAAACTAACCCTGGTTGCCGGGAAGGATACCCTGGTCAAGATCCCGACACAAAACATTGAAGCATACAACACATACCTCAAGGGACTGTTTCATGCCAACAAATGGACAGTGGAAGATACCAACATCGCCATTGATGCATTTCAAAAGGCAATTGATATGGAACCAGATTTTGCTCTGCCGTGGTCCGGATTGTCTGGTATTCATATTTACCTGGGGGCTTCGGGGAAGCGCCCCCCGCTGGAAGTTTATCCCAGAGCCAAAGAATATGCAGAGAAGGCAGTCCAGTTGGACGAACAATCCCCTGAAGCCCATAGTTCACTGGCCACTGCCTACTTTTACTATGATTGGGATTGGGAGAGGACTTTGCAATCATTGGATCGAGCCATCAAGCTGAATCCAAATTATGCCAATGCTTATCTGCTCAAAGCCTTGGTCTTCAATATCAAGGGGAAATATGATCTATCCATCAAGACAATGCAAAAATCACAACAGCTGGATCCATTATTTGCTCCCGGGCTTTTCGCATATGCCTCCATACTGGGAATGTCAGGGCGCTACGAAGAAGCCCTCGAACAATATGATAAACTGGCCGAGATCTCCCCGCACTTTCCCGATGCCATTTGCCATAAGGGAATTCTTTACAGTGTTCTGGGCCATCATGAAAAGGCAAAAGAACTCTTTGATGAAGCACTTGAAGTCCCAGGATCAGAGGCATTTGCCTATGCGAGTCTTGGTAGTTGGTATGCTGATACGAACCAGCCTGAAAAAGTACAGGAATACCTTGATAAACTGCTCGAAGGAGAAAAGTCATTTCCTGGCCAACCAGTACTTGCCGGTACCGCATTAGTTTATGCTGTAATGGATAAACCTGATGAGATGTTCCATTACTTCAACAGAAGTATAGAAGCAAAAGAAAATTTTGCCATATTCATAAGGGGATTCCAGGTATTGACCAAATACCAATCAGATCCCCGGTTTACTGAATTGCTGCAAAAGATGGGCCTCGACAACTAGTTACTGTTGCATAAAACTGAGGTTGGCCCCGAAGTAGAGGCTGATAGAATTATGGATAACTTTCATGTTGTTCTGCCTGGTTCCCTGGAGCGCCTTTCCTTCTTCCGGATTATACTCCACAGGTTCTGCGAGGTTGATAAACTGTGTCCTTCCCTGCTCGTATCCAAAACCGTAGTTCAGTCCCGTAATTAATTCATGCCCCCTGATATTGAGTCTTAGTCCCCCGGTAACATGAAAAACATTGATTTCCAGTGCTTTCATTTTGTTATAACCAGTAAACGATTGGTAATCCACCCCTTTCCTGTAATTGAGATCCGTTTTGAATCCAGCCAGGAACAATAAATTCTCGGCGATCTTTTGTCTGTAACCGATGGCGATATTCATGACCGGTTTCGTGGCATGGGCAAATGACAACCACTCCTTATTGCTCATCGAATTGAAAATCTGCTCAGTGGTAATATTCGGATTGACCGGAGCAGATACCATGGTATATGGACTTATCCCGGCATAATATTCCAGGGTGAGGAATCCAGTTGTTGATTCATCATGATTATTCAGCCTGAAACCGGCGGCAATGGAAAAAGGCTCCTTGAAGTTTGTCTTGACAGCCTTTTTTTGTTGTGCATCAAGGATCACATAATCCTCCCTGAAATCGTCCCCGCTTTCACCAGTGATATTGCTTTGTTTTTCCTTCCTGTATACCTTTTTACCATCGGAATATATCCGGAAGGATGGTGTCTTAAAGGTCAGACCGATACTCAATCTTGATTTTGTATATAGCATTCCAAACTTCAATAACATCCTGTAATCATTGAATTTTAGGGCTTCCGATGCCATAAAATTTGCCGAATAAAACGGTATGGCCTCCTCTACGTCAAATATGGTATCCTGCAGAGGCATTGCTTCGATGTCAACTTCATGCTCATATTTCAAAGATTTCACTGTGCCAAACCAGCTCAGACCAAACAGAATATCAGGGGTTGCCCTCCAGGCACCGCCTATGCCGAGCCAGTCATCACTGTACCTGTTCCAGAACCGATACAAGGCATGGTATCTTTCGTCTCCCGGCATATGTGGCAGAATATCCATTTGCCTGTCCATTGAATGATTTAGTGTCATCTCATAAGAAGCATTATTAAAAATCGCGACCTCCATGCTTACATCCCTGTTCCATTTGGGTTGCAGAAGCAGGGATATAAACCTTGGCTGGACAACCAGTTTAGAGGTCTTAAGATCAATCCCGCTCCCAAGGGCATTCTTCAGATTATAGAATCCCAGGGAAAAAAGGCTGGCATTAAAAGAAAACATGGACTTCCCGCCGGCAGCGATGATAGCCGGATTGTAATAAATGGCACCAGGACCCGACCCTCCCCCAACAACTGCTCCTGATAAGAGGGAAGACTCTTCATTGAAATTCTGGGTCCAGTAACTGTATGATTGAGCATGAAGCCTGAAAGAATGTAAAAGGCAGACTGATAATGTGCAGAAATAGAATACAGTCCTGAGCTTATTCTGTAATAAATTCTTCGAAGTGAATACTGGCCTTGCCACGTATTAAAAATAAATTATTTTTTTGAATCTGTTTTGACCGGTAACTTTTATGCAAAATCTTTGTACATTGTTTTTCTGAAAGACATAAAACCTTGGCTTCTCAATCCTACTTTGGTATGATTGTTGAGTCTATCCGGTAGATATTCAAGTGTCTCTTCCCAAATTGCTCCCCTTGAATAGAGCGACAATTCGCTCTGACGTTAATTAATATTTATTCATATGATCCTCAGGATCATCAAACACTATCGTGCTATGAAACCTAAAGTTTACATGATATCAGTTTTACTGATGCTACTATCTGTGCAGATCATTGCTGCACAGGACAGGATAATCAAACGTGACGGGGAGATCATTGAGTGCAAAGTTGAGGAGATCGGCTCTGAAGAAATAAAATATATCCTGGCAGAATATGGACCTGACCTTCAGTTCGGTATCCTTAAATCGAAGGTTGAGAAAATTATGTTCGAAAATGGGAGAGAGATGTTGATTGATCACCTTGAATTTGCCAGGGAAACCACTGAAATGAATTCAATAGATCTTTTCCAGGTCCAGCGAAGAAATGCTATTAAAATGGCTTTCCTATCTCCACTGACAGGCATAACGTCATTTTCCTACGAAAGGGCCCTCAAACCAGGACGATCCATAGAATTCACCCTGAGTCTTATAGGCCTTGGATTCAATAATCCGGAGGATGCTGCGGGACTGGGACTGAAGGCAGGCTATAAATTCATCAGAAGCCCGGATCATTATATCCGGGGAATGCGCTATGCCCATATCCTGAAAGGTGGCTATGTAAGACCTGAATTCTCTTTTGCCAAATACAATCTGCGTTCCAAGAACGAAGATGTAGTCAAGGCAGCACTGATGGTCAATATCGGCAAGCAATGGGTCTTTTCAGATGTCTTCCTGCTTGACCTGTATTTCGGGGCCGGATATGGAATGACAACCTCCAGGATTGAGGACCCGGAGTATCCCCATGATTTTGTCGTGGTGGACCCGGACTTCCCGCTGGCCCTTGACGCAGGCTTTCGCCTGGGATTCCTTATCAAATAAGTGAAGAAGACCCGGGATCCGTTCCCGGGTTTTTTATTCGACCATGGAACTGACGAAAAAGTATCCCAGTCCACAGGCAAACAGCCAAACCCCGTAGAGTGAGTGTTCCAGGACACTGACAGCAAGGGATTTTGTTTTGAAGTAACGATAGCTAAATATAAGTCCCGCTATAAATGTCAGTGCCAGTACAATCCAGTTTTTATACAAAACATGCCCAAAGGAAAATGCTGCGGCACTGAAAATGATTTTCAGGGCATCACCGGGGAAAAGATCACCGTACCTGTGGAAGAACATGGACCGGTATGCAAGTCCCTGAGGAATCACACTGAAGACGGGATAAAAAATGCTGATTATCAGCAGTAACAAGGGATTTGTGCGTATTAGCAAGAATATTTTGCTTGCATCGATGATCCAGATTAAAACCAGCATTACGATAGCAGAGATCCCGAACATAAACAATATTTTTCCCAGTTCTGTCCTGCCCTGCTTCCAGTTTAGAAATGTTTTCGTATCGAATGCAGGATCATAGATCAGATATAAATATACCGTGATGCCCATGAATAAAAGAATGGCCATCAAGGGGATATCCCATATATCCAGCATTACAATAACCGGAAGCACTCCATATAGAATAACCAGTTCTGCAATCTTCCTGGGTTTATGATCTGAATATAGGAGACTTTTGAGATTCATGGTTGAGACGAACTATCCGAAAAAAGCCCATCCAGCAATGCGGGACGGGCTCTAATCAATCCTGAAGTATTTTTTTATTAAACTTTTTTAACATTTACTGCGTTTAATCCTTTTTTTCCTTCGGTGAGTTCGAAGGTCACTTCATCATTTTCAGAGATTTCATCTACTAATCCGGATACGTGAGTAAAATACTCATTATCGGATTCATTGTCCTTAATAAACCCATAACCTTTTGAGCCATTAAAGAATTTAACTGTTCCTGTTTTCATTAAAAAAAATAAAAATTTACAATTACGCAAAGGTAACAGAATGATTGATATAGCCTATTAAAATGCTGTTAAAATTATATTGTATACAGTTTTCAAAGAAATGTTTAATTTCGAAAATAACTTATAAACCGTTATCAGTGCTCACTAACGCTAAATTCCAGAAAATGAAAAAAACAATTATCACGCTTGCCATTTTCATTGTCATCCTTTTGATAGTTACCTCGTGTCTTCCAGGAGAAAACCCTGTCCAGGACGTACCCTCTGATTATGGAAGTACAGCCGGATTCCTCAAGGGACTCTGGCATGGCATTATCGCACCTGTTACTTTTATAATATCCCTTTTTACCGAAAATATCAATATGTATGAAGTGCATAACAACGGGGGATGGTATGATTTCGGGTTTGTGATCGGGGCCGGGATTATCTTCAGCGGCAGTGGCCGTGCTTCACACAGGCGAAAGTAAAACCTTATAAATTACGATTTTTTTTTCACATCAGAGGAAGGTTTGGAACTATTAGCTCCAAGCTAATAGTTCCAAACCTTTTATTTGGCCGTTTCATTTATAATGATTATAATATAGTCATTATTTTTGACTAATTTTTAATCATTATGATAACACGAAGCGGACAGGCAGACCTGCCATTGCACACTGGCAAAGTCCCACAATGGTTGTATGAACGCATGACCAGGATGGCCAGGGCCATCGTTGAAGCCGTTGTTTCAGACTATGGTACATCCTCATTTTTAAGTAAAATAAGCGATCCTTACTGGTTCCAGGCGCTGGGATCAGTGCTGGGTATGGACTGGCATTCTTCAGGGATAACAACATCTGTAATGGGAGCGCTGAAACAGGCGGTAAATCCCATTTCAAAAGAAGTGGGACTATATGTTTGCGGAGGAAGGGGAGGCTATTCCCGACGGACTCCGGATGAATTAATGAAGTATTCAGATAAAACCGGCCTGGATGGGAATGCCCTGGTCAGGTCAAGCAGGCTCACTGCCAAAATCGATAACACAGCCATACAGGATGGATTTCAGATATACCTTCATTCCTTTATCATATCAGATACCGGCGAGTGGTCAGTTGTCCAGCAGGGCATGAATGGCCCCGTCGGTATGGCTCGAAGGTATCACTGGCATTCACCCGGAGTCAGGTCATTTGTCGAGGAACCACATGCATGTATTGTTGGAGAAAACCTGGGTAAGATCCTCAACCTGACTGACAGAAATGCCGGTGATACGAGGCAGGGTATAATGGATATTACCAGGGAAAATCCAGTTAAGATGATCGATGAGATACGCCTGATGGTCCTTCCCTCCCATCATGATGTTACTTACAGGGATGTGGATCTGAAAAGATTGGGTGCTGTGCTGGTTATTGCCTATGACAGGAAATTTAAGGATTTTGAGGATCTGCTCCTGCTGGATGGATTGGGTCCCAAAACCCTCAGGTCACTTACATTGGTCAGCGAAGTAATACATGGCACTCCATCCAGGTTTAGTGATCCGGCAAGGTTTTCATTTGCCAACGGAGGCAAGGATGGCAAACCATTCCCTGTACAAACCAGCGTTTATGATGAAACATTTCAGTTTCTCAGGCGATCCATAGATAAAGCAAAACTTGGCATTTATGACAGGCAACGGGCAATAAAGGGACTTGTACCTTTACTTGACAGATTGGAACAAAATTTCATACCAAATATGGAACATTTTCAAAAATATATTGATAAAGAGATAAAAGAGTCGTCTTATCATGGTGGAAAAACAGCTGCAGTTAAAACCAAAGGCAGGAAAATAAAAAAGAGAACAGAACCCAGGGATAAACAACTGAGTCTGTTCTCTTAAGATATCAGGGTTGGTAATCTAACGCCTTTTTTGACCTCCGGTACTGCTTTTCGACCTGCTGCTACTTCCAGATGTAGTAGTACGTACAGCACTTTTGGAGGGGGTGCTCCTTGATTTGCTGGTCGTACTCTTTTTTGCTGGCTGCTGGCTCTTTTGGTAATTATATGTTCGCTGGCTTCCCTTGCTGCGGGCCTGTGATTCCCGGTTTAACTCACGCCCCCTAGGGCTGCTTATACCACTCCTGTTGTAGGTACCTCCCTGGGAAGAACGGCTGGCAGAACTGCTGCGTGTTGCAGTGGTTGTAGTTGTAGTCGTCGTCGTGGTCCTGGTTGTGGTCGATGATGTGCTCCGGCTGCGCCTGTCTGTAACTGGGGCAGGCCTGGTTGAAGGGACATCGCTTTTTTTCCAGGATCCGTCTTCACGTGTTTTCCAGCTATCGCCCTTCTTGCGGTATACATTCCCATTGTGGTCTGTATAGACATTGTTTTTCCGGTCTGCAATTTCTGGTTTGCTGTAGGATGACCTGGTGGCAGTTGCACCCGTCCGGGATCCATAGGTTGTTGCCCTTGTTCCTGTGTGCACTACCCCGGTTGGCCGGTTTCTGTAAATATTCTGGCTGACTGCTTGATGGTATCCGTCACTGTACCCTGCACGGTAACCTGAACGACTGCTGGTATAGACTCCATAATTATACCCATGGTAATAACCCCTGTAATATCCACGGTTGTAACCATGATAGTAACCGTGCCTGTAACCGTAACAGTATCCGGCAGGTCCCCACCAGGAAGTGTAATAATACGGACTCCTGTAATAGCTGTAACCAACCCAGCCATAACTGACACCTACAGAAAAACCCCACCCGGTGAAAGGATTATAATGCACTCCGAAACCGTAGGTGACAGGTCTAGGATAGTAGTATCTGCGATACCATGGCCTGTAATAATAGCCCGTACCATAGACAATGGTCCCATGGTAAGGATATGAATAAATATACCCAGGTGTGTATCCGACATAAACAACAGAAGGGGTATAGTCGTAGACGTACACATATTTGACGTTATAAACAGGATATTCCGGGGGTATTTCCTGAACCTGGTCGGGTACGACAACACACACTTCCCAGGGACCGGTTGGAGAACCGGATTCAAACCAGATTGCATTATCCACACAGTAATAACGGTCATCAATCAGCAAGACAGACTTGTCTGTGTTCAGGGCATAAGCCATTTTGGTGCCCTTGATTTGTCCGAACTCCGGATTACCGTCATAACTGACTTCTACTGTAGCTGTCTTCCTGTCTACTTCTGCTGTCTGGGGGATCTCATTCTCCAGTAAGGCTTCTTTGGATTCTCGAGTACCCGGAACACTGGATTTTACACTTCCCATTTCGGATGCTGTTTCAATCTGTGCAAAATCTGCTGGCAGATCATCCGGGTTTACAAACACCCAGTCATGCTGGTCCAAGGACCTGGATTTGTACCAGCGGCCGGCTATTAGGACATAATAATCCTGGGTGTTAATATCCATCAGTATCTCATTCTCCGTATTCCTGACATAAAGCAGGCCGGTTCCTTCAAGTGTGGCAAAATCCGGTTCACCATCGGTGATTATCAATTCTGCAGGCTCCTTGCTAAGCACAATTTTGGGCGGATACTCCAGGGTCCTTGCAATGGAATCCACGTCTGAATCGGGTGCTCCTTCTGTTTGTCTTGCGATTTCGAGGACAGCTACCGGTGGAGTGTCTATCTCACGCCAGGTATCTTCCAACCGGCCGGCCCGGTACCACCAGTCTCCTCCTTTGAGATAATAATACAGGTCAGCAGTATTGTAGATAATAAAATAGGGCGTGTTGATCACATACTGGAGTTTGGTGTTTTCAATTTCCTCCAGGATGGGTTCTCCATCGATCAGTATCAATACAGCTGCTTCATCCTCAAAATAGATTTTAGGAGCTGTATTGTTCAGTTGTTCGGAAAACTCCTCGTTTTTCTCAACCATTTCAAGACTAGTCAAAAGCCTGTCAAGTGAGTAAGTGAGGTCCATGGCAGGTATTTCACTTTCCAGCAGGTTGATCATCCTTTCTTCATCCTCCTCATCTGCTTCAGGAAACTTAACAGATTCGACATCAACATCCATAAGTTTAACCAGGCGTGTATCAAAATCCGTCAACAGGCGGCTCTTGAACCACATTGCTCCGAACACCATGCTCTCCCCTGTCTTTTTAACGGATATGGCAGCCCTGGCATCAAGCATGTCTCCTTCGAGTGCATTTATCTGTGGCTGGTAGATCTTGATCTCGGCCTCTTCAGTACTCACCTGTTTGGGCCATTCTGGTTCCTGCTTATCGGTTTCCATTCCAAATGCAGTAACCGTAGCGAGGATCCAGACAAATCCGATATATGCTTTAAGTGTTTTCATGGCTATTGCTTTTATGAAAAAATGTTATTTCTGATTAACTGAAGTCCAAATTCCGTGCCATCCGGCAGTGGCCAGTCCGGTATATTTACCGGATTTCTTTTCCAAACGGGGTAAAGGCAAGCATTCCAAGTTTGAAATGTTGGATGCCAAAAGGGATCCCGATGATGGAGATGGATAATAATAATCCGAAGATAAAGTGCGTAAGGCTTATCCACAATCCTCCGATCAGGATCCATATGATATTCATAATGGTACTCAGGCAACCCGGTTCGTTTGGTTTATTTACGATATCTTTCCCAAAAGGTACGAGCGCCAGCATAGAAAGTTTCAATGTCTGGATCCCAAATGGGATCCCGATAATCGTCAGGCATAGAAGAACACTGGAAATGACATACATCAGGAAGATGATCAGTCCCCCGAAAACAATCCAAATGATGTTTCCGACAATGTTCATTTATCTAACTATTTCAGAAATATAAATTTAAGGACTTTTCATCGGAAGATTCAGGGTGTTTATCAAAATTAATTCACATAACACATTTGTATACTATATATTAGCTTTCACAAGTGCTGTAATGAAATTGTTTATGACTATGAAAATTTTTACAAAACTGAATATGCTGTTCATTTTACTGGCCCTTGTATCATTCTCATGTCAAAAGGGGGAAGGATTCCTGGCCGAGCTCGCGACAGCCGATACAGAATATTACGAAATGGAATTCACCGCCCAGGTAACCGATCTGGATGGTTTCCAGATATTCAAGGAGGAAGCATTCAAAAGCAGCCTGGAAAAGATCCTCAGCGAAACAGGTATCAGTGAAAAGCGACTGAATGCCATTTACTTAAAAGAAGCTGAAATAAGCCTGGAGGGCGACAGCATGTATAAGGATCTCAATATCATGCGATTTCTTGAGTTGACCAATTACACTGATGCCCTTGGTGAGGAGAAAATCGCGAAGCTGAATCCCGTCCCGGATGGACAATCCCTTGTTTTTCTCAATCCCTCAGCCGAAAATATCCTGCCTTATTTCGAGGAAAAGGCCTTCATCATGACCGCACAGGGTTTTCTGGAACAAAGGATTTATGAGAATGTTAAGATGCTCGCAAGGTTTAAATTTGAAGTGAAAGCTGGAATTTAGGCAGGTTTTTCGTAATTTATAGAAAGTTGATTTTTCACAGCAATATTATATAATTAAACTCAAACCCTCGGATCTCAAAATTAAACAACATAAATTGTAAAAAATACTTTAACATCTTAAATTCTGCTGCCATGAAAAGACTCATTAAACTCTTATTTTTATTTTCCCTCATAGGCGTATTAGCCGGGGGGTGTGAACTACTGAGGAATTCTGTCAAATTCAATGAAGATTACTCCGTAACTTTCACTATCAACGCGTCAGAGGACCTTGAACATGACTTTATTGAACAAGTCATTACTACCAATATTCAGGAAATACTGGATGATAATGGTGTCAGTGCGGAGAAACTGAGATCTGCCACACTTATCGAAGTCAGGGCTGAAATTGAATCCGGCTCCTCGGAAATTAATTTTGATAAGGTCGTTGATGGCGAAGTTTATCTGAAGCTTGGCACTAAATCCCCCTTGAAAGTTGCATGGTGGGACACTTCGACCGGATCAGGCAAAACGGTTGCCTATCTTGATCATACGAGCGAAAACTTAAAGGATTATATTCTCGCAGATACATTTAGCGCTGGTGGATGGGTTGAATTGAACAAACCAACTGAGGGTACATCATGGGTTACGGTGTATCTTGTATTCGAACTGGATGGCAAGATCCTGGGTAAAGCCTGATAACCGGAAAAAGATCAGCAATATCTGAACGTAAACCAATCCCGGATGTTCTGTGAAATGAACATCCGGGTTTTTTTATTTGGATTTGATAAAAATAGTAAGCAATTTTGCGGGAAACTAATCCAACTGTATCATGCGTAAAATTGTTTCAATTTCTGCCCTTGTATTGGCACTTGGCATGTTTTCCTGCCAGTCCGGAGATAAATCCGCCGATGCAGGAATTCGCTACTACCGTCATCTCAGATTTTCAGAAACTCCCTTTGATCTTTACACCGGTAATCATGAGCTCAGTGCCAGGGAAGCGAAAACAGTTAATCATTATAGATTTAGGTACGATGATCAGTCCATGTTGACCGCCCTTGAATTCATGAGGGGTGGCGAACTGCTCAAAGGGTCTTCCACAGGCGCATCCCGCATACTTATTACTTATGAAGGGAACAAAGAGACACACCATTTTTTTGACCACAATGGAGAGCCTGCCCAACGGGCCGGCGTATTCACGGCCATATATGAACTGGATGATAATGGCATCCGGAAAGGCCTGAAATTCTACGACAAGGAAGGTAATCTGACTGAAAACCGCAACGGGATAGCCTGGTTTGAATGGCAGATTATGCCAACAGAACAGGTCAGGGAAAATCGGTATAACCTGGAAGGAGAAGAAACTGTCCTGAATGAATTTTGTCCCTTTTATGAATTGAGATTCGATTATAATGACGAGGGATGGGTCACAGATATGGCTAACTACCAGGGAGATACCATGTACAATTGTACTGTTGAAAATTGCGGTGATATAGGCGTATCCTATTTTTCCTTCAAATACAATGATGCAGGTGACCTGACCTCATTTGAGGTGCGCAGCCTTACCGGGCAGCTATCAAACCTTTACTGGGGCTGGGCCCGGTTTGAAAACAAGTATGATGAAAATGGCAATGTCCTCGAACGCGCCATGTTCGATCAGGACGATGAACCACTCGCAGGTATGTCAGTGCCGGTTACCCAGATGGTTTATAATGAGCAGGGATCAGTGGTGGAAAGAAAGAACATGGATATTGGCAGGAACCCCATCAACCATCCGCAATCCGGAATTTCAGTTGTCAGATATGTCTATGATGAATCAGGGCATCCAACCGATACGCTAAGGTTCAACAGTGACATGGCCGCCCTGTAATGGAAAATCTCTATAAATCTGCATCGCTGTGGGCATTATTGCTCATTGCACTGACAGTGCCCTACTCCTGCAGACAACCCGGTCAGGCGAAATCTTCACCTGAGGTACCGGCCGGAACTGTTGTATCTTCCTTTGACGGTGCAGCCGGGATGCTGATCGATCAACTGCAAGAGCAGGGCGATTATGTGAACAGCAGGCAGTTCCCGAGCATGATCAAAGCGCGGACAGTATACGAGGAGCTGGGAGGGAATATCCATCTCATCGACATGCGCCGTGAAGCGTATTATCAGCAAGGGCATATAGCAGGAGCTGTCAATGTCAGGCGGTCCGAAATCCTTGATCATTTTGAGAATGAGATCCTCCCCTTCCAGTATGATAAGATCGTACTGATCTGTTACGGGGGACACATTGCTTCTTATACCACCCAAATATTGAGATTGCTGGGCTATGGAAATGTTTATGCCATGCGGTATGGGATGAGTGGATGGAACAGTGATTTTGCAGAGGATTTCTGGACAGCCGGTATATCCAGTGATTTTCAGGACCAACTGGTTTCGGAAGCCAGTCCGAAACCTCCTTCCATGTACCAGCCTGTATTGCATGCCACTGGAACTACCGGAGAGGAGATCCTCTACGAACGGGCCAGGGCAGTGCTTGCAGAGGATAATGGGCCCATATTTATAGACCAGGAATCTGTTTTCGAAAATCCGGATGATTATTTTATTATCAATTTTGAACGGAAGGACAAATATGAATCCGGGCATATTCCCGGAGCCATCAGGTATAAGCCACAGGGGACCCTGGGTATTCCCTCCGAGATGAGTACAATCCCGACAGACCGGACGGTAGTTGTATACTGTGGTACTGGACATAATTCCCAGTTTGCAGTGGCCTATTTAAGCCTGTTCGGTTACGATGCAAGGTCGCTGAATTACGGGAATAATGGTTTCATGCACCAAAAGATGGTGGAGGAAAGGGAACAACTATCCTGGCATCCATTCACTGATGAAGACATCCATGATTTTCCCTATGTAACAGGAAATCAATAATGCTGACCGGATCCCCGGTGGCAGAAGTTGCTCATGCTTATCTAGAAGGATATTGCGGAATCAGGCTGGAAGTTGAATTCAGGGGTTTCATCCACCAAGATCATCCTGCTGTTTTCAGCATCCCAGTGTCTTATCAGTGAATCCAGCATGGGTCCGGTATCAAGAACGAACAGGTTATCCATTCCCATCTGGGTGAAAAGTATCCAATACTTTTCTGCTCTGTAGGTCTCTTCGGCATATAAGACCCCGGTGGATGTTGACTCCTTGAAAAACCGGTGGATGATATCCGGACCCAGGCGCTCAGATGGCAGGTTCATGGCACCAGGCAGGTGGCCAGCAGTGAATGTACCGTTATCACGCAGATCTACAAGCTGGAGACCGGGTTCCTGGGTTTTCATTTCCTTATATTTGTGAATGGAAATGATATGTGTCTTCCGGTTGATTTTATCGAGGAGCTCCTCCCCGGATAAGTGGAAAACCTTTTTCCGGGGCAGTGCCAGGATAATGAGGATCGCCATGAAGGCGGTCAGGATCAGGTATAAATAATTTTTCATCACTCACACCCTCCTATCAATTCGGCCTCCCTTTGGCGTTTAACCTCGAGAAAGGCTGTTTTCAGACTATCCGGCATACTGTTCATCCTGGTGAAAAAGTCCCTCGCCCGGTACCTGACCTCGAACAGGGCATTCTCGGCCGCACTGATCCTGTCACCAGTAAAAGTTGATTCCATGACCACCCTGTACCATTCATTCATCCCGCCCAGCATGATTATTGATTTTTCGTAGCCCTTCTGGGTGCAAAGCATCCAGGCTTCACCGGCAAACGTATTACCATTGGAATAGAATACGGGTGATCTGGCAGGATCGTTAAGATAACCGGACCAATCCGGATTCAAAATTTCAGCCACCGGTATATTGATGGCACCCGGAATATGGGCAGTGCGATAAGCAGCCCGGTCCCTGACATCCACCAGCAGGATGGTCGTATCCTCATAAACAACCATCCTTGCCACCTGGTCCACCGACAGGTACCGTCCGTCATCTTCCATCGCCTCCAGCATCCCGGGGACATTTAGTTCTCCGTATGACCGCCGGCCTTCAGGTAAAAAGATGATCAAGCCTGCCAGTAGGACCAGCATAGCCGATACCTGAAAACGGATTGAATACATTTGTTTCTTTATTCAAACTATAATTCACTGTTTATATCCGGACGCGCAAATTTCTTTTCTGCCTTCTCCGCGATCCAGAACATGCCTGCAGCAATGACCGTTACCCCGAATATAAATACCGTATCACTGAGTCCAAGTGCAGCCGACAGTTTTACCGGTCCCCTGTAACCTGAATCCATAAAATCCTGTATCAGGGGATAAGTCTCCGCAAACAGAAATGCTCCAATCCCGCCACCCAGCAAAAAAACAAAGGCATCAATTTTCCCGATGGCAGCTGCACTGATGCCGGTACCCGGACAAAAACCCCCCATGATGAAGCCCGCTCCCATAATGATCCCACCGATGATGGCCGGTCCGATATAATAATGGTTATGGAACACCAGATCCATATCGAGCAGATCCAGGGAACTCAAAATTCTTGAACCGATCATGGCAACAATGGCAGCGGTAAAAAAGACTTTCAAAACAGTGGTATCATACCCGTAAAACATCCCGGCCAGTTTCCTGCTGGAGCTAAATCCTCCCTGCTCGAGGGCAAACCCGAATCCGGTTCCCACCAGGAAGGCACTCAACAAATTGATGAACCCGGCTGTTTCAGATGATGTAAGAATGGGTGCCATTGAATTTACATTAGATCCAGTTCTTCCTGAAAAACCAGGCAAACAAATATCCTGATCCGAATATGGTGATCATGGTGACAAAACCTGCCGTTGTCAGCACGGCCATGCCTGAAAGCGCAGCCCCGCTGGTACACCCCCTGGCCATCTGTCCCCCGTAAACAAAAAACACACCGCCAAGGAATGCCAGTAAAAGCCTTCTGGAATCGGATATTTTCGGTGATTTTTCAATTTTCCAGGTAAGCCTTCCCGATACGACGCCTGATATAAAACCGCCAAGTAACATGCCCATGATCTGGAACACCAGCCAGTTATTGATAGGGTTATTCCCATCCTGGAAATACTTGCTGTAATACTCGGCAGTGGCTGCATGTTCCTGGCTGACGGTCCCGACCACTGAGACGACACAGTACTTGATACCCCCGCTTGCTCCGAGTCCCCTGCCCGACAATACCATTGCACCCAGTAAAACCAGTCCCAGCAATACCCCGGCAAGGTACGGATTCATATAAGGTCTTCGCCTCATGACCTTCAAATGTATGTAAATCCTTTTAATTGGGGAAGTTTTATCTATTTTCCTCTTGGTATCCATACCGGTTTTTCCTGGGAACATCAAAGTAAAGGAAGACTGGAAACGGAAGCGCTACAAGAATGCAATCGCCATCCATGTCATGGAACCGGCTGACAGTCCCATAAAAAAATACAAAGCCCACATGGTTGATAAAGTCTTTACTTATCATTCAGGCAACATAAAGATCAAGACCCCGGCAGGAGGGTCCCACTTTTGTTTGTTAATATATCGATAGTGACCGGGATCATTGATGCGGTCTTAAAGAGGCAGGAATTGCTTGACAACCAGGATCGCTAAAAAATAATATGTGCTCCATTTAAAATAAATGAATCTGAGGTCACGTTAATCTGGTCTGTCTTAATATTCAAATCTTTAATAATTTGTAAGAGGATATTTATAATTAGCCAATGAAAAGCAAATTGTATTGTTTCACTTTAGCCATGTTCATGTTTGCATGCAGGCAGGATGCACAAAAAATGGACTCATTCTTAACAAATCCGGATATATTTACATTGCCTATCCAATTGAAGCCGGACAGCGTAAAGCCCTTAAGATCAGTGATCGATCCCGGATTTCAGACAGATCTTGAAAAGACCCTGAACTCAAATGCCAAGTGGAAAAGACTGATAAGTCAGAAAAAACTGGCAGTGGGTGTCGTAGATCTTTATGACCCATACCATACAAGATATGCAAGGGTAAATGGCAATATTATGATGTATGCTGCAAGCCTCCCAAAAATAGCTATCCTGCTGGCAGCCATGGATGCTATTGAGAAAGGTGAAATTGATGATACTCCGGAAATCAGGGCCAAAATGCGTCTTATGATGAGTAAATCAAGCAATACCGCATCAACGGAACTGATGGATATGCTTGGTTACGAAAAGATATCAAATACGCTACAGGATCCGAAATATGACCTTTACGATGAAGATTATGGTGGCGGATTATGGGTGGGGAAAAGATATGCCAAAACGGGTGAAAGGCATCCCGATCCTTTGAGGGGAATAAGCCATGGGGCCACAGTAACCCAGGTGTGCCGATACTATTATTTATTGGCTTACGGCATGCTCATAAATTACGAAAGGTCAAAAGAAATGCTGGAATTAATGGCCGACCCGGAACTCCACCATAAATTTGTAGCGAAGCTGGAACAGATCGCCCCCAGGGCCAAGCTGTACAGGAAATCCGGGACATGGAAAAACTTCCATGCAGACTCTGTGCTGGTCTGGGGACCTGAACGGAGATATATCCTGGTGGCATTAAGTGAGGACAAAGACGGGGCCAGGATATTACAGGATTTGGTTGTCGCGGTGGATAAGATGCTGAAAAGGGCATAATTGCTAAATTGGTTTACACGCGATAAGAAATTTGGCCATAATACATGAAACCTGCCAGCATGAGTATAAAACTTCTGTTCCAGAGAACATTCGATATAAGGGAAGGGGAGATGCGCCGTGCTGTTCTGATGCAACTCAATATTTTCCTTCTTATCTCTACACTGCTTATCATAAAACCAACGATAAATTCCCTGTTCCTTACCAATGTGGGCATAGAAAAACTGCCCCTTGCGTTCATCCTTGTAGCTTTAGGAGCCGGTATCATTACATCTTTCTATTCAAGACTGCTCAGCTCCACCCCGCTGAATAAGATTATTTTCTACACGCTTTTGACATCGGTTTTTACAATTACTTTGTTTGCCATACTCCTCCGCTTGAATCATATAGAAAAATGGGTACTGTATTTATTTTATGTATGGGTGGCTGTTTTCGGTGTATTGTCAGCCTCCCAGTTCTGGATACTTGCCAATATCGTTTTCAATGCCCGTGAGGCAAAAAGGTTGTTCGGGCTGATCGGAAGTGGAGCCATAATAGGCGGTATTTTTGGAGGATATCTTGCCTCCATACTGGCCCCTATTGTGGGCAGTGAAAACCTGCTGTTTATAGGTGTCTTCTTTCTTTTGATCTGTATCCCCGTCAATGCAGCTATATGGAAAAGCCAGGAACTAGCCGCCCTGACTTTTCCCCGGCAAAAAAAACGCATGGGTAAAATCGCCGAACATCCTATGCGGCTGATTAAAAACTCAAAACATTTAACCTACCTTGCCCTTATTACCATTCTGGTCGTTATGGTTGCACGGTTGATTGATTACCAGTTCAGTGCAATTTCATCGGCCAAGATACCCGATGAGGATGAACTGACAGCTTTTTTTGGATTTTGGTTCTCAAACTTCAACATATTATCCCTTATTATTCAACTCTTTATTACCAGAAGGGTGGTTGGTTTGTTTGGCGTTGGCTTATCCTTGTATTTTCTGCCGGCAGGCATATTTATAGGAGCCCTGGCATTATTATTTGTGCCTGGACTCTGGTCAGCCATCTTTGTCAAATTGTGTGACGGAAGCCTGAAACAATCCATAAACAAAGCAGCCATCGAACTGCTGGCGCTACCCATTCCCGCAGAAATAAAAAACCAGGCCAAGACATTTATCGATGTCGTGGTGGATAGTTTTGCCACCGGACTGAGCGGGATCATCCTGGTAACCCTGGTCAACGGGCTCGCAATCTCAGCCAGATTTGTCAGCATACCTGTTATTTTACTGATTTTTTTATGGCTCTATTTCGCCACCCATGTAAGACGGGAGTATGTATTATTATTCAAACAAAAACTAAAGCAAAACAGAACTGACAGAAATAGTGGTATTCTGGATGTTTCAAATGATACTGTTTACGGGGGACTGAAAAGGGTACTTGAAGATGGCACGGAAAAACAAATATTATATGTCCTCCAGCATATGCAGGACATAAAACATGAAAGGCTCTTCCCCAATATCAGGAACCTCCTGAAGCACAGTTCACCTGTCATCAGGGCGGAGGCGCTTAAAAAGCTGTATTACTATAAATCTGAAAAGCTGATCAATGAAGTAAACCTGATGGTTCATGACAATGATTATAATGTCAAAGTAGCGGCCATTGAGTACCTGATAGAGCATGCATATCTTCAAAAAATTGATATTATAGATCAATATCTGAATGATAAGGATTACAGGGTGAGCGGAGCTACCATGTTGAGCCTGGTAAACGAAATAAAGGACAATCCCGGACTTAAAACCTTATTCAGGTTCGAAGAACTGATTGATGACAGGATAGATAAACTTGAAAGGACAACTGATCCTGAAGAACTTAAATTTAGGAAAATCAACATTTTACGGATAATTGGCCAGACAAACCAGCCTGGATATTATCCCTATATAAAAGAGTTCTTGAACGATGCGGACGCTGATATTCGGAAACAGGCAATTTTGACAGCCGGGAACACCCTTGAACTTGAATTTATTCCTGATATGCTAAAATTCCTGAAAATAAAGGAAATCAGGAATACGACCACGCTGGCACTGGCTAATTTTGGAAGTGTCATCATTGATTATTTCAGGGATGAGATAAAAAAACCTGATCCGGATAATGAAATGATCCGCATGATCCCTATGGTGGTTGAAAATATTGAATCCCAGAAATCCGTAAACTTTCTCTTTGAGTTGCTTGATTTCGAAGATCATACGGTCAGATCAGAGACGCTGGATGCTTTGTCCAAATTAAAACTGAAATTTCCTCAACTGATCATCAGCAATAAAATTATTATCAATATCATACTGGAGGAAGCAAGGCTTTACCTCACAACAATCTCCGCCCTGTACATCCAGCAAACGAGGATGAACCAGCCCAGTAATAAACCTTTTGAAGACAATCATAATGAAGTTTTTGAAGCGAGGAAAAGCCTGATTGAAATACTTGAACGCAGGCTTGATGATAATCTTGATCGGATATTTAAGTTACTGGGACTGAAGTATCCTCCGGAAGAGATCGATACAATATATAAGAACATTAAAAGCGACAAACCCGATCTGAGGTTGAATGCCGTTGAATTCCTGGATAATCTGCTGGAGGTAAACCTGAAAAAGATCCTGATACCAATTATGGAAACCGTTGCCATTGATACCCTTACAAAAGAAACCCTTAAAAGCTTAAATATCAAGATCACCAATCAGTATGATTGTTTTGACCTGTTACTAAAGGGAAAGGATATAAAGCTGAAACTGGCGGTATTCTTTTTAATATCAAAATTGAAGGAGAAAAAATACAAAGACCTGGTAATGCCATACTGTGACAGTCATAACATCAAAACCAGGACCTTTGCTTTGCGTACAATGGCCGCATTGGCGGGAAACTAGACTTTCCGGTCCAGCCACAACTTTCACACCTGTATCATAGCACGGGCCTGTCTATCCAAAGCGGCAGGATCAGGATCACCGGAGATTACCAGATCCTATGGTACCTTTCTGATGGCCCTTTCAATTTTCAACGCCAGCGCATTATGGTCTGCAGCGGAATTCTTCTTCAGCACATTCGACATCAAAGCCACCATATAATTCGTTCCATCCGGGTGTTCGACAATGATCACAGAATTCATGTAATTGTTGACGTTCCCCATATATTTCTGGCAGTTATATCCCTCTTCCTCCTTGCACTGATATAGGCTTCCTGACTTAAAATATACAGCAGCACTGGCCAGTGACCCGGAAGAGGCGTACCTGATACGTGTGGCCGTCATATAAAGGAGTCTCTTGATCTCCAGGCTGGATTCCACATCCACAATTTTACCGCTTTCCAATGCAATCAGATATTTCATTAATCCATAGGGACTGGCAGAGCTGCCCCCGGATCCGGGTATTATCTTTTTGGCCTCACTGGTAAACATGCTCCCAAGCCTCCATTCATTCTCCGTAATACCTGCATCCGTCAGTGGCTGATTGACGACCTGGACCGCTGATTCCATCAGCTGACTTCGGGGCGTGGTCTTGAAATATTCACTGGCCCTTTCTTCGGTTAAAGAAATATATGCTTCCCCAAACTCATGCATCAGGATGATCTCCCTCCAGACGACGCTTGCCGCACCGTTGTTACTGGCAGACAGCATATGGTCGGCCCACTCGTAAAGGGAGAATACATCGTTTTCATTGATTGTCCTTCTGCTGTATTTTTTAGTTTCAGGATCAAAGAAGGGTACTGTATGTTCATCATACAAAGCCCATTTTCCGCCCCTTACGAATTTCGTTCTAAGCAATGCCTGTCTTTTTTCAAAAGAATCCGGATATATTTTTTTCAATTCGTTGAAAAGGCCTGCAATAACCACGAGTTTACCCACGCTCCCCGGTTGAAAATGTTTCTTTTCCTGCCTGCATGCATAGCGTACAGCCCGGCCGGGTGTGATATCCAAAACCGTGATTGAATAACTTTCATGCATATTGGGGAACATGGCATTTATTGATTGCTGCAGTTTCGGGTTTACATTAGAAAGATTGGACAGGCTGTCCCCCCTCGCACCCAGCAGATTCAACCTGATATCTTGGATGGACAATCTTCCACCAAGGGCAGGCAGGGTGCCTTGTAGATCACCATTCTGGACCATTTGTAAATAGCGCAACCTCCTGATCCCTGAGATGTCATATCCGTCAATCGGATAGGTTATGGATTTTTTAGGCATCATGCCCATAGTGAGCAGGAGCAGCAGAATGATTATTTTTTTGTTAAAGATTCTCCTCATTTTCTGATCATTTATTGTTGAGCATTCCTCCTTGCGAAAAACTGTACATGATCACCGGTCAGCATCCTTATCAATATCCTGGGGTGCTATGATGTTAATCCATTTGTTACCGCGTATATCCGGATTAAGTGAGTTAAGGTAGTCCGATGCGGCCGCATTTTTATTCTCAACAAACGGACGTACCTGGAAAAGCCACAACTGATCATCCCTGAAACCCAGTTCCACATCAAAAGGACCATTTGTGTCAATGCCTGGAGCTGAAGGCAGTTGCCGCTTAATCCGTTCCGCGATATTTCTGAGTGAATTAATGTTATTATCATTCAGAATGGGGTGCTCGAAAGTCGTAAAATATTTTTTGGTGCCCCCGGCTGATGGCAATCTGTAATAGGCAGGCTCCCGGGCCGGTACTCTCAAAATATTTCTACCGTCTGCTTTCAGCAAATAGGATTCAGCCGCCTGCCCTTCAACAGCTCCTCCTGCTCCCCGGTTGAAGGCGACGGAAAGATCACCTTCTTCCTGACTGCTTATCCCCTTGGTCACCATCACACCTGAATAGTCCACATCCACCGAAGGGATGATAAGTATGGATGGAAACACATTCTCCGGGTTCAAAAGATATTGTTGCCTCCATTTATAACTTCTTTCGGTATAAGGTGATGCCCATACATCCTTGATCCCCTGGATGATGGTTTCATAAGCCACTACATTAAACAGCGTCAGGTTGAGTCCCGCTCCGGTAAAATCCTTCAGATCCTCCATATTTGTGTCGCTTCTCAGAAATACCGGTATATCACCAATCTTTTTGCCGAATGCTGCCAAGAAACTTGCCTCGAGATCTTCAAGGAAACCATCCATCAATGTGATCTGACCAATTGCTTTCCTGAAATTTCCGAGTTCTTCCAGTATAAATAATTCGGTTTCACGGTCACTTTTTCCACTTTCGCGCATCTGTCCTGACTGACTGAATATGTTATTAAGGTATTCCCAGTAAGAAACGGTCTGTCCCGGCATCATCTGATCAAGATGCTCGCGGAATATACCGAAGGGGATGACGATGCCCTCAACAACATGTTCAGGGAACATTCGTTTCAGCTGTCCGAGATTGGCTGCCTTCGGACCACAAACAGTTCCAGAGGACCTTGCGTTAACCTTCCCGAGATTTATGATCCTTCTTTGCGAAAGGTCAATTTTCTCTACGGGGACTTTCACCTTTTCTTCCCTTCTCTGACGTGTTTCAAACAGTTTTTTCTCCTCAGGAGTCATCTGGTTTTCAGGTTTTAATACAACGATACCGCTGGTCGAAACTGCATAAAATACAGGCTCCCCGTTATGCATCTTCAATGCTTCATAGATCTGGGGCGAAATGACGGCATTCGGTATACCCAGATTGCGGGCAAGAAGCTGAATATGCGAAACCGGATTCCCTTCAGTCACCGTTGCAATACCAGCTACCGGTTGCAGATCGTAGGGCGGCCTGTCGAAAATATATATTTTGTCCCTTTCCACTGTCACATTACCTGTCTGCCCGGCTACTAAAACCAGTTCACCTTTAGCGTAACCCGGGTTCAACCCCCTTGCGGTACTTTGCCCCCTGACACCCATCACTTTATTTGATGCCGGCATGTGGGCTGACAGAAAATCTCCAAGCTTGCTGACGGAAATTCCGACATGCAATAACAGGGAAGAACGTACCTTCTCATCCAGGAAACCACCGGCTGATTCCTCAAATCCACTGTAAAGCTCAATCACATCCCTGTAATTTGCCCTGAACATGCCAATCCCCCAATCAGTCAGGCTGCGCCCGGATGCAAAGAATTGCATCAACTCATTCAGGGATGCCTCCGGGCCCTCGGATATTTCAAGTGTGGCGGAAATGCTTTCCCATTCCCAGGTTTCCAGGTAACCACATCCGGTCGCTGCCAGTCCAAGATCATGTATATTCTCAAGAAAAGCCTTGATATCATTCATTTCCAGGCCGGATTGTGCCCGCATCAATACTTCTTCAAGCACAATGGATATATCCAATACAGCCAGCCTTGCCTCGGGGGATCGGACAGATAAAATCCCCTCCCTGAGCTCAAATATCATCCGCGAGAGTGCGTTGATTCTATTCCCAGTCGAAGGATCCCTTCCGTATTCTGAAATAAATCCTGCTACGGATTTCTTGATTTCCGAACCCTCCGGTAAATGATTGAGGTATTTAGTCAATGAACTCAGATCAACCGGTTTATATAGCTTTTTCATATCCCCGATTAGCTCATCCAGCTTAATGGTGAGATCTTCATCCAGTTTATCTTCGTTATTTTCCCTAAACAGCTCAACCTTTTCCAGATCAGTGATGTCAGGCTGCCCGTGTATTTTCACCCTGAGGTACAAGAAGGCAGGGTATTGATCGGATATTACCTTTGAAACAGTGCGGATATGCTGGGTAAGATTATGATCACCCGCATGGGGCAGGTCTCTGAGGGACTGGCGGATCAGAAAGAATTGCTTTTCAATGCGCTGATCATCGGCAAGCAACCAGTTGTAAAAATCGATTCCCCATGCCTCTTCGTCTTCTGCCTGAAATGCCCCCCTGTAATATTGTGCTTTTTTTAAGATCCAGCCATCATCGACAGCTCTCAGGTATTTTTCGAGTTGATATTGTTTCAGCCGTGAATGATGGTTCTCACCATCCCAGAAATCGGGAAGCGGGGTAGTGGAAAGGATTTGTCCCAAATAGACATGATTACTCAACGAGAGGTTGTGAACTTCATCCTTATACCTTGCCCTTTGTACACCGCCCGGTTCAGGGCATCTTTCTTCCGGGGGGATGATGCTGCCGTCTTTACAAAACCATCGGATTTCTTTATATGGTCCCCTGGGATCGGTCTTATACAGTTCAACCCTGCGTTTTATTTCCTCATTGGAAACAGCCTGCGGGAAAAGTGCCAGTTCCAGTATGCACAGTAAACCAATATTTACAAGTAATACCTTGAACATGATTTATATTTTAGGATGCCTTATGGCTTCTGCTACCCGGGAATTATATTATCCTTAAAGAGCCTGTTTATGATCTCAACGGCCATTCGCTTGTATAAAGCCTCTTTATCTTTCATACCCTTTCTGCCGTATATTTCAGATAATCCAAACAGGGAAGCTATATGCATATCATTAAGAGACAGGCAAATGAGGTATTCACCTATCGCCTCATCGAGTAATCCTGATTTTTGCTTATGCCTGGCAATATTATAGTGATGTTCAATGGTATTGATCTTTGTTTCCAACCGGAGATCAATCATATCTTCAGATTTGGTCGTAATAAAAGAACAAGGGACCTGCCTGATAACCTTTTCTGTCACACTTCCTGTCATGAACCTGCCCAGGGCTGTCCGACCAGTACTTCCCATGATCAGAAGGTCATGTTTCTTCTCCTTGATCTCCCTTAAAATCTCCTGTTCCGGGACCCCTGTTCTCACTGCCAGGGCCGGGGCGCTGCCGGGAAAAGTAAAATCGTTTAAAAATGCCTTGAAATGATCATTATACTCACTGTACGACTCTTTATTTTCTTTGGTAAACTCACCTGCTAACAACGGGAACCTGGTTTTTAACGGAGTGTAAACGCTGAGCAGGGTTAACTTAGCATCGAATTTGTGGGAAATATGGATTGCGTTCAGTAAAGCCCTTTTTGATGCTTCCGAGAAATCGACAGGACATAAAATCTTCTTAATCATTCCTTTCTGTCCTTCTTTAACGGCCCATACCGGTTTGTCACAATGCCTGATGACTTTTTCAATATTCAGGTTCAAACTACTGCCCTCCTGTTCGGTGCCAATTCTTATCCCGAACAGGATGACATTCACATCGTATTTCAGGGCGGCTATGGCAATTCTGTCAAAATGATTCCCGAAATCAATTACCGGATCTACAGTATTGATTCCTTCCTTTTTTATCCTTGACTGCACCTTTTTGATATGTTCTTCTGCAATTTTATGCGCAATATCCCTGATTGACATAAATTCTGCTTCTTTTCCAATGATATGGATGGGTATTATCTCTGATTGGTACAATTTTGCGAGCTGAATAGTAAAATCGAGGGTTTCTCTGGTATAATATTCAGGATTGACTGGCAGAAGTATTTTTTTCAATAATTTCATGTTGCACTATATTTCATAACAAATTCAAGACCTGGAAATTTTTACAGCCGCCCGGATTTTAACACGACTGGCTTTGTATCAAGTTACTTATTTTTTTAGACTCAGACCAAAAGGATTCGTCACTTCCCTGTCTGTACCATTTAATATTCAGGTATAAAAGCATTCAACAGGCCGGCAGTCCCCTGAAAGAATACAAAGCCCGGGCAGTCATAGCCCATCCTATCGATCAGGTATTCTATTTTCTTACGAACCCGGAACGTCATCCGGAATGGGTTTTCAGGTGTACGGGACTTACCATCATTGAAAACCTTGATGACAGCAGGGTAAGATACCATACTACCTGCGAAATACCCTGGCCCATGAAGGACAGGGACCTGACCGCTGAAAAGGTCATAACACATCATGCCGGTGGTAACAGGATTGAAAGCCTGGCGCAGAATATACCTCTTGACTTTCCCCTGGAAGATGGTGTAATACGCATGCCCGGTTACAGGCAATGGATCACCAGCAAAAGAAAAGGCCTTGCAAGTCATTGACAAACAAGACCTTGTGATAAAAATACATGATACAAACTAATCCAGTACCCCGATATGGGTTGAACATCAGTCGTCCTTCGACTCCCCCTCTTGTTTTTGTTCCTCGGTCACCTTTCCATTCATCTTCTCCTCAAATTTCTTACGCCAGGAAGTCCTTGAATGGCCATGGTTCCAGGGGTGATCCTTGCTGCGCCAGGGCCGGCTGTCCCTGTGACCATGTCCGACGCCTGTCAGCAGGATCTTCGAGAGCAACAAAATTCCAAGTGTCTGCCAGTAGGTTAATATGGGACCGCTGAACAGCTCCGGTACCAGCCAGTTCCATAACAGCATCACCACATAGGTAAACAATGCCAGGAAGGCAACCCCCATGATGATAAACTTGCCAAAATAAAATACTCCTCGTGCTTTCATGACTTATGATTTTAAAGTTGTTTATACAATTCTTTTAACTTCTTCCTGAGAAACAGGATGGCATACCGTTTTCTCGAGAGCAGGGTATTGATGCCTTCACCGGTTTCTGCTGAAATATCCTTGAAACTCTTGTCTTCAAATTCGTTCCAGATAAAAACATCCCGCTGTTCCTCGGGCATCTCGTCAAGGGCCCGGTCAATGGCATCCCAGATCATCTCCCTCATCATCTCATCTTCCGGGTCCCTGGTCAATGCAGGCAGGATATCCTCGAGCATCAGGGGCGCCCCATCCTCTTGTTTGTTCACTGCCTGCTTATCTGAAAACGGCTCCGGTTTTTTCTTCCTGTAATAATCCGTGATCCTGTTCCTGGTGACCGTAAACAACCATGATGTGATCTTCTCGGTGGACCGGATATCATCAAATCCTCTTAAAAACTGGTATAGAACATCCTGCAGGATATCTTCCGCATCTTCCCTGCTGCGGATGTGCTGCCTGATAAATCCCAGCAGCCTCCCCTTCTCCCTGGTTGCAACCTCACTTATATACCTGCTTTCTTCTGCGGTCATCTGATCTGAATTCCTGTTTCTGTTATGGTTGACGGATCAGGTCCAATAATATTTTAAAAAAACGGAGGCCGTTTCCAACCTCCGCTTGTGAATGCTTATTCTATCTCTATCGGTTCATAGTCCTTGAACCACTTAAAATCTGTATTTTCTATCAGATCGCGGTATTCAGGCCAGACGTCCTTGTAAAAGGCATTGGTCATATCCAATGCTTTGCCAACCATCTCATCTGCCTGGTCCATCAGCCTTTTTTCGGTGGAAGTAGGTCCTGATGGCCTGGACCGGATATATCTCGATGCTTCAAAAAGCTTCACGGCAGCCGTTGGCTGGTCAAAACCGGAGATCCCCTGCTGCTTTTCCACCTTTCCATTGATATATTCCCATATTATATTAATAGAGTCCTGGACAGCCTTCGTTTTTTCAGCGACCTCCTTCAGATCCGGATCCATTTTGCCTCCGACCTGTCCGGAAATGCTGGCAAGTACACCCCTGGATTCCTGAAGCCTTGACGTGGCCTTGCTTAAAGCCTGGGCCTTTCTGCTGAGTTCATTGTACAATTGCTCATTCGCTTCGAGGGCCCGCATATCCACCTCAGACCGCGGATCAAAGCTAACTTTGATCATGGTAGAATCTTTCCTGTCGCCACAGCTCATTACGACCCTGTATTCTCCGGGCTTTACGATAAATCCGGCGGGTTCCCCTCTGACAGCCCCAAAGCGGCTTCTCCCACCATACCTGGCAGCCCTCGGGTTTGGGAAACGGACACCTTTCTTACGCAGTCTCCAGGTGACCTTGTTTAACCCGGGTTCCGCTTTGTACTCAAGCGTTCTGATCAAATCATCCCCATCATATACCCGGAGCTTTACACTGTCATATTTAGGCTTCTCTTCCGCATCCTCCTTGTCCAGCTCTTTCAGGTAATAGGTAAGTATCCCCCCGGTCATTTTATTTTCCCCTTCATAGGTAGCATCACCGGGGAAATGATTGCCTGCGGGTTGTTGCATGTCTCTGATCAGAATGGCCTCGGGAGGATCAAACACCTTGAACTTTTGTTCCAGCACTTTTGCATGGGTCCTGGCAATTTCCCTCAGCGGACGAATATCATCGAGGATGTATACTGCCCTGCCGAAAGTTCCGATCACCAGATCCGCCTCTCTTTCCTGGATGACCATATCCATGGTAGAAACCGAAGGGTATCCATGTTTCCATTGGGTCCAGGTAAGGGCATTATCAATGCTCACCCACAAACCATGCTCTGTCCCCAGGAATACAAGATTAGCCTCGACCGGATCCTGCAGTACAGAAAGGGCATAGCCATGCACATTTTTTTCATCCACAATCCTTTCCCAGCTTGCCCCGTAGTCCTTTGTACGATAAGCATAAGGGCTAAAATCACCCATCCGGTAATTGTTGGCCACGACCCAGGCTTCCCCACCACTGTAAACGGAGGGCTGGACCTGCGGGATCCAGCTGTTGGCCGGTAAGCCCGGCAAGTTGGCAGATACATTTGACCAGTACTCCCCACCGTCCCTGGTTACCTGTACATTACCGTCATCCGTCCCGACCCATATCACTCCTTTTTCAACCGGACTTACGGCGATTGCCAGGATGGTCGTGTGGTTCTCTGCCCCCGTTACATCCAGGGTGAGTCCACCGCTTTTCCCGTACTTCTGTTTTTCCGGGTCATTGGTGGTCAGGTCAGGCGAAATGATTTCCCAGGTGAGTCCCTTGTCGGTACTTTTATGAAGGAACTGGCTGCCGAAATAAATGGTTGAATTGTCAAAGGGATCCTGTTCCATGGCTGCATTCCAGTGGAACCTCAGTTTGGTATCAAGGTCCGGGGCAGTTGGTTTGACGGTATAGGTCGCTCCGGTTTCATAATCGTATCTGCCTACATTCCCGCCCTGCGACATGGCATATCCATACCTGGCATCATCCGGATCGGGCATCACGTCAAAGCCATCACCGAACATGACCTCCTGCCAGTATTCGTTTCGGATTCCCCCGCTTCTCCATACATAGCCGGGACCTCTCCAGGATCCATTGTCCTGGAGTCCCCCATAAACATTGTAGGGCATCTCATTGTCCACCCGGATATGGTACCACTGTCCAAGCGGAAGGTTCTCCATGAAATGCCATGTCTCTCCCCTGTTCCTCGAGATGGCCATTCCACCGTCGTTACCCTCGATGATCAGGTTGGGATCTTCCGGGTGAATCCAGAAAGCATGGTGATCAGAGTGGATACTGCTGGCAATGGTGCGGAAGGATTTTCCACCGTCTTCACTCAAACCAATCCTGCTGTAAAGGGTATAGAGGCGGTTCTCATTCCTGGAATCGACATATAGCTCAAAGTAATAGAATGGCCTGTTGCCAATGTCATTCCCGTCACTGACCTTCTTCCATTTCAGTCCCCCGTCATCAGACCGGTAAAGTGCATTCTTCTCTGCTTCAACCAGGGCATAAACGATTTTTGGATTGCTGGGCGAGATGGCCAGT